>Ga0316207_10000312_pt1 | contig 88317 bp, 80 predicted proteins | sample 6weekpyrite_MG_FD_204943 | JGI IMG/M metagenome (GOLD analysis project Ga0316207, IMG submission 204943) | Microbial mat bacterial communities from mineral coupon in-situ incubated in ocean water Damariscotta River, Maine, United States -... | ecosystem: Environmental > Aquatic > Marine >...
ATCGTCTGGCGATTTTCTTTCGCTTTATTATTTATGCGAGAGTCATGGGGAAAGTGGTGTGACAAGAATAAAACGAGACTCTATAGCTTATCTTTTTGTAATGGCTTTTTGCATATTGATGTTAGCCTGGGGTATTCCTAATTATACACCTGCCTATCCAGGGTACGGTGCAGCTTCTTATTTAGTCCCAAATGTAGCGGTAAGTATCATGATGGTGATGGCGATCATCTCCCTTATTATTATTTTGTTCGCACACTATTTCAATAAACCACTTCCAGCCAGAGAACGTGAATTTCCTGAAGATTTAGAGGATGGAGATGGTTTCACACAAGTAGGCAGAGTCAACATTCGTTACCTGCTCACTGTGATGCTTCCAAGCATCTTTCTGGTTGTTGCAATCGAATATGTCGGTTATCTGATTGCATCATTTGCATTCTTAATGCTGTTGCAATTTTTGATTGGCAGTCGTCGCTGGGTTCAGTCAGTTATTTTATCCGTTATCTTAACAACGGTGTTGTATATCATTATGCGTTATGGTTTTGGTGTTCCGGTACCAGGACCCCAGTTGTTCTAAATAATAATAAAAAAGGTGGTAGTTAAAAACCTATGGAAATGATCTTTGCAGGATTGCTGGATGCGGTTTCGCCTGCCAGCCTTATGTTTCTCTTTATTGGTGTCATGATCGGTGTATTAGTTGGGGCCATTCCTGGTATCAATGGCCCAATGGCTATTGCCTTGTTTATTCCCATTACTTATTACATGACGCCACTTACTGCGATCGGTTTTTTGGTAGGTCTAAACAAAGGCGCATTTTATGGCGGTGCTGTCTCTGCAGTATTATTACGAACACCCGGCACACCTGAAGCTGCAGCCACCTCCTGGGATGGCTACCCCCTGACGCTGCAAGGCAAAGGTGAAAAAGCACTACGTATGGCTTTGTATAGTTCAGTGGCGGGTGATTTCCTATCGACAATAGTTTTAATTATGGTTGCAGCGCCGCTGGCCAAGGTTGCTTTGTATATGGGCCCGGCAGAAATTTTTGCGCTGATTTCACTGGCATTGACCGTGATTGCTGGCATTGGCACGAGTTCTATCGGTCGAGGGTTGATTGCAGCAGCATTTGGTATTCTGCTGGGTTTAATTGGTACTGAACCCGTTACAGCGTTACCCAGATTAACTTTTGATGTTTATCAATTAGGAGGTGGCCTGTCGTTAATTCCGGTGGCCATTGGTCTACTGGCATTCTCCGAGATTTTAATTCAACTGGAAAAATTTGCAGGCAAGGGCAGTGTTGAACACTCGGCACATGTATTTTCCTCCAAACTTGAAGATCGCATCGTGAGCCTCAAGGAGTTTTTTAAAAATACTAAAACGCTATTGCGCGGTACCTTTATCGGGATTGGTGTTGGAGCGATGCCGGGTCTGGGTGCACCGGTTGCATCGTTTATGTCTTATGACCAGGCGATGAAACGTTCAAAACACAAAGAGGAGTTTGGTAAGGGTAGACTTGAAGGTATTGCAGCCTCTGAATCCGCCAACAGTTCAGTAGTAGCCTCTAGCTTGATCCCATTATTTGTACTCGGCATACCTGGCAACCTTGCCGCAGCCATGTTGATGGGGGCATTCATGATACATGGCATGCAGCCAAGTCCCTTGCTGTTCCAGGAAAATGCACAATTGATGTATGGCATCTACGGTAGCCTGGTGTTGGCCAGTTTATTCTTGTTGATAATTGGACGTGTGGGCCTGCGCTTGTTCTGTAAAGCGGTAGATATTCCCGCCTTAGTGCTATATCCGATCGTTATTTTCACCTGCATCATGGGTGCGTATCTGGGTAGATCGGATATGTTTGATGTGGGTGTGATGTTAGTGTTTGGTTTTATCGGTTATTTCATGAGGAAATTTGATTTTTCTTATGTCGCGCTTTTGATTGGTTTTATTTTGGCACCAGAGTGGGAACGTAAACTGCAGCAGGTAGTGATCATTTCTGAACAAGATCCCTATATGTTCTTCACGCGCCCGGTAGCAATGATATTGATGGTTTTGACACTATTGGTCATTGTCAGAACGTTTTGGAAGTGTATCTATAGCGACCGTAAAAAGCGTGCTGCTGCAGATGAAGCAGGGCAGTACAGCGGTGAATAATTATCCACTGTGACTATCGTCTGCACCGATAGTCAGAAATGATAGATTAAATAAATTTGTTACAGAAAGTAAAAGAAAGAGAGTTTATTCATGAAAAAAATGACAGATGCCGAATTGAAAGAAAGGTTGGGTGACAATTATGTTGCTCCGGCTGGTTTGTATGATAAGACCAAGGACATGTCTTTTCTTGGCAGTGTGACCTGTAATGTCGAAGAGATTGTTGCGGGCTCCTGGCAGGAAGTCGTGATTGAGTACACCTTAGGTCAGTCTGGCATGGCTGATGGCTCATGGTTTAAGGCGACATTTCGTTTTTATTCTGACTGGGAGCTGTTTCAGACGACAGACCCAACTGCAGCCAACTATGTATCAGCTGAATATCATGCTGGTCCGACAGTTGATGGGCAGAGTCCAGCATCGGTGCAAAAACTTTCGGTGCGTTTTGATCAAAAGGGTCATGAACGCCCTTTCCAGAAAGCAGTGATTGTTGATACCTACGATGGTTATCTGAAGGCTGGCGATAAAATTGTCATTCGCATGGGTGACCGACGTTTTGGTGGCCCTGGTACGCGTGTGCAGACATTCACTGAGGAGGATTTCAAATTCCGTTGTTATGTTGATCCACTAGGTACCTCACGTTTTGCTGCCGTTGAACCTGATCTGGTGGTTAATATAAAGCCAGGCGTGCCGGCATTATTGCAATGGGCCGGCTCACGAGTAGTGAAGCAGGGTGAAAAACTACCATTACGTGTGCGTGCCGAGGACGAGTGGGGCAATACCTGCTGGAACCAGTCGGAGACGGTTACCGTCAAGGCAACTTTGAATGGTAAAGACTGTTATGACAAAGAACTGACCATGCCGGCAGCAGGCTGGTGCGTATCTCTGCTTGAAGATATGCCGACAGACAAGGCGGGAGAACTGATTATTACCGCTTCAATGCCTAAGCATGGCGCAGTGAAAGATCAGATATTCTACGTGACGATTGATAAAGACCTCGATTTCCCACGTATCTACTATACCGACCTGCATGTGCATTCTAATGATACGATCGGTACCAACTCGTCAGAATACAACCTGACTTATGGCCGCGATGTTACCGGCCTGGATGTGCTCGCCTTTGCACATAATGATTTCAATATTACGACAGAACGCTGGAAGGCGACGGTCGCGCTTATTCGTGAGATCAGTAAAGATGGTGAATTTGTTGCCTACCCGGGAACTGAATGGTGTGGCAGTTCCTGTGCCGGTGGTGATCATAATGTCATCTTCCTGCATGATGAAGAACCCGAGTTCCCGTATCTAAAAGATGGCACGCACGTGCGTTCGGTCGACTGGAACGAAGATTCTGGCACGACAGAAGCAAACCCAGGTGCCTGGCCACTGGAAGAACTCTGGGCGGCCTATATCCATGATCCAGAAGGCCATTTATTAACACCGCATGTCGGTGGGCGTCGCTGTATTCTCGACTGGTATCACCCTGAACTGGAAAAACTGGTTGAGATTGGGTCTGCCTGGGGGCACTTTGGCTGGTTGTACCAGGAGGCTATGGAGCGTGGTTATAAGATTGGCGCCAGTATGGCGGGTGACGAGCATCGTGGTCGTTGTGGCGGTGGTGTTCCAGGTACCGCGGTATTTGGTACCAAGGGTGGTATCTCTGGTGTCATATCACCTGAGCTATCGCGCAAGGCCATTGGTGTTGCGCTACGCCAACGTCATACCTTCGCATCAACGGGTGAACGCACCTACGGCCTTATTAGCTGTGATGATCACATCATGGGAGATGATTTCGATCACAAGGGCGCGGCGCAAATCAATTACCGTTTTCTGGGTGACCGTGGCTGGGACAAATTAATCGCTTATGATCATAGCGGTGAAATCTGGCGTCGAAATCTTCAGGAAGAGCTGGGTTACTCGGATCGCAAAGTGCGCTTCCGCTGGGGTGGTGCACGTATTAAAGATCGTTATCGCTGGGCAGTATGGAAAGGCAAGGTGACCATTACCAATGCTACTATTAACGAATTCGTCGGGCTGGGTTTTGAGCATCTTGAAGAAACCTGCTGGCGTGAGAGTGGCACGACGATTGGTTTCAAGAGTGATACCTATGGTGATGTCGATGCGATTGAAATGGATGTCACTGATATTGCCAATGCACATATCAAGATTGAAGGTACTATTGATGGCTACGTCAAAGTCGGTGACCCGTTAAAAGGCAACCCCTTTGTACATTGTCCAACCTTCTCATGGGAATTTACCGGTGCAGAGTTGATGGAGGCGGCCAGTCTGAAGAAAGACCTGCCTGGCGTTGATATGTTCCTTGCCATGGATCGTATTAGTGATTCTGATGCACCACGTGAAGTCACAGGTAACTTTGAGGTAAGCCCAACGAATGGTCCGCATGGCCATCGGCCGGTTTACATGGTGGCGCACCAGGGTGATGATGCCAAGGTCTGGACCTCAGCACTGTTTATTAACTTCAAAAAATAAACGTTAAATGTAGTTATTAAAAAAGCCACCTACGGGTGGCTTTTTTATTCGGGTCGCTTTAGGCCATGCGAGATGTATATCTTACTCACCTCATCGGACTGACAAAACTCAATGAAGTCCTTGCCAAACGCTCCAGTATCTTTCATTTCTGAAATGAAATATTGGGTCTGTTCATTACCCGCTTCATTTGGTGGTAAGTTGTTACCACCACCTAAGGTGATAATCTCAAACTCCCCTGGAAAAATACGTGTGTAACGCAGGGCCAGGTGGTAATACACAATCGCGACATCGGCACTGCCATCAAACACACACTGTGGTGCTTCGCGGTGATGGATGCGCTCACCATAGAGAATCTCAGTATTATCTGGTGACAGATAATCATGCATTGCACCTTCAGCGTTAAAATCTTTTGCTATTGCCAGTAAGGATGCACGATAGACATCATAACTGGCTTTCTCAGTATTGGGGTTTGACAGGAATAGTCTTACATCTTCACGTAACAGGTCACGCAAATCATGTATACCCTTAGGGTTGTCATTACGTACCAGCATGACATTGCCACAACTTTGCATGTAGGGCTGATGTGCATTGGCAAAATCTGCGTTAATGAGTTTATCAAGTATCGGTCGAGGGCTGATAAATACATGAGGCTGTCGCGAGAGTGTTAAGTTGCCGATAGTAATATTCCCTTGAGAGACGACATCCACCAATACCCCAGGAGGAGTTGTGGCATAAAAAATATCTTCCACGCCATCAGTTAGCTCACAAAAACGCGACAGCGTTTCAAGTAACGCCATATGATGATTACCATCGGAGAATACTACTAGCTGTGCTTTTACCGGATCACCATGAAAGTCGAGACAGATATTTGAGCCGGCTTGCAACCAGCGTTTATCAGGGCTGACAGAACTGTCAGCAAGTTCTAGCGGCCAGTCGAGACTGTCAGTCTTCATCGCTGGCAAGTACCTCTGGATCCCAACCGCGATCTTTGGCTTCAACAATGGCTTTGTCGTAGATCTGCTTATGACGCTCGGCTAAATCTGCAGGCAGGGCGCTAACCATGCAGCCATACTTGTCCCATTGAGCGTTGATCTGCTGATGCACGGCATCGATACGCGACATCTCCCAGTTTTCGCAGGTCTCACCCTCGGGGAGAATGCCAAACACCCAGGCATCGCGAATAATCTTGCCGATCATTGTCATGCCACCATTAATGTCATTGTTTAATCCGGGGTAGATCTTGGGGGTTGTAGGTCGTTTCATAGCTAAGATGTGTCCACGCCATTGTTGGAATTCGAAGTAGATATTGTAGCGGCGAATGCCGTACGGTAGTAGCCGCTTAAGAAGTGAATTTTAGATTCTTCTAAGTTTCTGATAATTATGCTTATTGTAGCATGCTCAGAGCTAATAAATAACATGCTGATATTGACATCCTGAGGGGAAATGTCCACAATGCGCGACTCTCTGACGCATGTCAGATCCCCGAAAAATGGCGAGGTAGCTCAGTTGGTTAGAGCGCAGCACTCATAATGCTGAGGTCGGGAGTTCAAGTCTCCCCCTCGCTACCATTTTTCTTTAGCTTCTATTCTTCTCTTCTGATACTGGGTTTAAAGATATACCTTGTGTCAAAAACCTTATATACCTATGCTAGCGATCATAAACTTGTTCTAGAAAATCAATTACATGCCTAATAAGCCACCTCTCGAAATCAGCTGTTCACAATATTTTATGAAATGGCTGGAAAGCCGTCAGATCAGTTTTGCCTTAACAACCTATCATACGAATCGCCTGTTTTTGATTGGTCTTAAAGACAGCAAGCATTTGTCGGTATTCGAACGTATGTTCGAGCACGCCATGGGATTATACGCAACGACTGACAGATTATATATGTCATCAAAGTATCAGATCTGGCAGATGGAGAATGCCTTACCTGATGGTGCGACACATAATGGTTTTGACAGACTGTATGTTCCGCGTGTTGCACATACCACAGGGAATATAGATGTACATGATATGGCGCTCGACAAGAACGGCAAGCTTGTTTTTGTTAACACCCTTTATAGTTGTCTTGCCACGTTAAGTGAAAAATATAACTTCAAACCGATATGGAAACCATCATTTATCAGCAGGCTTGCGCCTGAAGATCGTTGCCACCTGAATGGCCTGGCAATGAAAAATGGGTCACCCGGCTATGTCACAGCAATCAGTAAATCGGATGTGGCAGCGGGGTGGCGTGAACGCCGCAGTGATGGTGGCGTGATCATTGATGTTGAGAGTGATGAGATTATTCTGCAAGGGTTGTCTATGCCCCACTCACCGCGCTGGTATCGTGACAGGTTATGGGTGCTGAATTCAGGCACTGGCGAATTTGGCTGGGTTGATACCAATAAGGGCCGGTTTGAAAGTGTCGCGTTTTGTCCGGGCTATATGCGTGGACTCACCTTTATCGATAACTATGCCATCATTGGTTTATCGAAACCCCGTCATGAAAAAATCTTCAATGGTCTGCCATTACAGGATGCGTTGAATGAGAAGGACGCCAAAGCGCAATGCGGCTTTATGGTCATCAATATCGACACGGGAAATGTCGAGCACTGGTTACAGCTCGAAGGGGTAGTAGTCGAGCTGTATGATGTGCAAGTTCTGCACGACGTGCATCGCCCAACTGCGCTGGGTTTCAAGAGCGATGAAATCCATCGTTATATCAGTTACGAGCATGAAGGCATGCTGACCTTTAGTCCATTGTCAGTGATGAAAACAGAACAATAATCTCTGTATCAGGCTAGCATCTAATGTGTATATTGATTGTAACTTTATGAAAGCAAGGTAAAAAATGCATATTGCTCAATGTGTCATTAAAAAACCTTAATATGATAGAATAATATACTGTCTCTATAGGGGAGGCTGATTTTTCACCATTTTGGCTCTAGCCAGTTTTCAGGTAAACGCATATGTATTTTCAACCACGCAGTGCAAGGCATATGCGAAAACATAAAAATCAGCTGGGCTCAAAACCACTGACACAATTCAAACGCAAACCCGTTGCACACATGGTGAGTTGCCTCATGATGACGGGTGCATTGACAGTAATGCCGATACCGGCAACCAGTGCAGGTCTCGATGCGACTTTCACTGAGCAAACTGGAACAACGAATCCTTTTGATGGGATAGAGATCGATATTCTTGCTGTTCCTGAACTGGTGGATATTGATGGCGACGGTGATCTAGATGCCTTCGTTGGTGAGAGAAATAGTCCACTAAGGTACTTTGAAAACACGGGCTCTAGCACGAGCCCTGTTTATATAGAACGCACTGGTACCGCAAATCCTTTTAATACTTTAGATGTTGGATTCAACAGCGCACCAAACTTTATGGATATAGACGGTGATGGCGACATGGATGCCTTTGTTGGAGAAAATTTCGGTACCGTGAAATTTTTTGAAAACACTGGCACCGCCTCCACACCTAACTTTATTGAACGTACTGGCATTGCCAATCCACTGGATGGTATCAGTGCAGGAAATATCAGTACCCCGAGCCTAAATGATATTGATGGTGATGGTGACCTTGATGCTTTCATCGGTAGTTACACACTTGCCAACATTCAATTTTTTGAAAATACAGGTACATCTACTGCACCTGTTTTTACTGCGCGTACTGGAAGTGCGAACCCTTTGGATGGATTCTTCAGTTCAGCCGATTTAGGATTGATTTCCAATTTAGCCGATATCGATAATGATGGAGATGTGGATGTCGTTGCCGGCAATTTAATAGGTCAAACCCGTTATTTTGAAAATACTGGCTCAGCAACATCGCCCATTTTTTCTGAACGAAGCAGTACCGCCAATCCATTTGGTGATATAAGCAATAGTTTCCCTGAGTTGGCTGATATCAACCAGGATGGTGATGTAGATCTTATTGCTGGCGCAAACAATCTTGCTCCCATTGCTACGCTGAATTTTTTCGAGAACACCCGCGATACCGTGCTCACGCCGACATTTACGCAACAAACCGGAAGCAATAATCCGTTTGATGGAATCCTGGGCTCTCTTTCTACAATCATAACGCTTGCTGATATTGATGGTGATGGTGATCTGGATGCCATTGTGGGAGATTATGACAGCGGAGGCATTCTGCTTTATTACGAAAACACGGGGAGTACGACCGACCCAGTTTATGCACAACGCACTGGTAGCAGCAACCCCTTCAATGGGCTGGATGTTGGACTTATCTCACAACCTACATTTGGCGACGTTGACGGTGATGGTGACTTCGATGCCATATTGGCTGATGATGACAATACAATTAACTATCTCGAAAATACAGGTAGCGCCACGAATCCCATTTATATTAGACGCACGGGCAGCAGCAATCCCTTTGATGGAATTGAGAACAGTATTCCTAGCTTAGCACTGGGTGATATTGACGGTGATGGCGATCAGGATGCCGTGATTGGGGATTCTAATGGCTTTCTGTTTTATTTCGAAAATACGGGTAACGTGACCAATCCCATTTACACCCAACGCACGGGAAATAGTAACCCCTTTGATGGGATTGATGTGGGCTTTAGTGCTAAACCCGCTATATTTGATATCGACGGTGATGGTGACCTGGATGCCGTGGTTACTCTAACTGAATCCCTGGACTTTACTAATTTTACTATTAAATTAGCCTTTTTTGAAAATACCGGTAGCGCAACCAGCCCGATTTACACTCAACGCACGGGCACTAGCAACCCGTTTGATGAGATCACTTTTTCGGAAGACATAGTTTTCAATCCAGTTATGGGTGATGTAGATACTGACGGCGACCTCGATATTGTGATCGGGAACGACGCTGGTACGGTATTATTTTTCGAAAACACGTCAGGTGAATTCTTATCCAGTGAAACTTTTGACTACCCCGATGGTTCTATCAGTGGCCAAAGTGGTGGCACAGGCTGGGGTGGAGCATGGAGCGGTAACAACGATGTTTCAGGTGGCGGGCTAATAACGCCTGGCTCAAGCTTTCGAGCATTAGATAATGTAATCACACATACTCCTGGCAGTCGCGTGTACCTCGGGTTTGATATGTCGAGCAATGGTGGTCTTGACGTTACCTTTGCGGGTATTTCTTTTTTTAACGCTGACGACGAAGAACTCTTCATTGGTAGTCCATTCGGTGACAATCAATTTGGTTTCGATACTGTAGGAGCAAGCTTTACTGGAACACGCTTATCAGGTGTCACAATCGGTTCCACGCCGACACGAGTAGTAATAGAAATCCTGTTTGGTGAAACGAATACGACAATCAATATGTATCTTGACCCTACTGATAAACTCGGTACACCGGTTGCCTCCATCACCGCAGCGACAGCTGACCTCGGTGGTTCATGGGATCAACTCCGCGTTGCAGGCGGTGGAGATGTGTCGTTTGACAACATCGGTGTGAGTAATAGCCTTGCCGATGTGCTGACTATTGATCAACCAGGCGCGGTAACGAATGACTTCACTGGTGATGAGAGAGCCGATATTCTGGCGCGAAATAACAGCACAGGTCTGTGGCGCCTGCACCCGGTTGAAGGACGTTTCGTGCAGTTTGATGATAACTTTGGCCTGGTCAGTCTGAGTGCGGATCTCACGCTGCAAACACAAGATGTGTCAGATTTCACCGGCGATGGCCTGGCAGATGTATTACTACGCAATACGACTACTGGTGCCTGGACACTCACAGCGCTAAATGGCAAGACGGTGGTAGATGATGGTAGCGTGAATTTGCCCACGGATCTGAGCTGGCAACTCGTTGCAGCTGAGGATTTCACTGGGGATGGTAAAACCGATGTGGTATTGCGCCATACGGTGAATGGCACCTGGCAGCTTTATCCGATGGATGGGCGCACTGTACTGCAGGATAGCAACCGCGGCTCGATTGCCATTACACCAGATCTGAGCTGGAGCCCAGTAGCGGCATCAGATTTTAATGGTGATGGTTTTAGCGATCTTTTATTGAGAAATACGGTATCTGGACTCTGGCTGATGATTCCGCTGCAGGGGCGTACCGTAATCCGTGACACGGATTTTGGTGGTGTACCGATTACACAGGACCTGAGTTGGGAAGTAGCGGGTGATCGAGATCTGACTGGTGATGGCAGTGCGGATCTGTTGCTGCGTAATAATGTTAGTGGGCAATGGTTATTATTGCCATTAAACGGTAAGTCAGTCGATCGCGGCAATAATTTCGGTGGTATACGCTTTCTTGAGACGAACCTTGACTGGCAACCGGTGCAGGTGGATGACTTTACGGGTGATGGCAAAGCCGATATCGTGATTCGTAACATTCAAACTGGCGCCTGGCGTATGCATCCGATGAATGGTAATAACGTCGTGCGTGATAGTAATTTTGGCGGTGTTGCCGTGACATCAGATCTTAACTGGGAGTTACAGTAATAACAACTTTCAGCCAAATGTCGTATACGTAAGAATATTCTTACATTAGATATTGAAGTTAGCTGCATTATTATAGACACACTAATTTAATACTAATAATATTCTCAGTTAGTAAGTAAAGCTATGTGAATCCAGGTTCGCTCTATTCTGATCCTTTAGCGTTGCTGTAAAATTAGTGCCCGTTATTACGAACTCAGTGTGCATGATATGGCGCTGGACAGGACCGGTAAGCTTATCTTTGTTAACACGCTTTGTAGTTGTCTTGCCACATTAATACTCTGAGTATGAATCTTTTTAATGCATCAATAGAGTATTTCACTCAAAAGTAAATATGTCACTTTTACTCTTTATGCGAATTCGTTACTCTCTCATATATAAATACAAGCATTATTGCTCAGGGGGGTGAGCTTTATGGCATTACGCGTTAAACAAACACGTAAGGCATTCGCTGGAAGAAAGCATCCATCGAATTCACAGCAAATGGCTCCATTGCTGAGTTTTCCGCGAAAACCACTGGCAATACTCATTTCTAGTATTATAGCCTGTGGCTATATATCGGTCGCGACTGTTCCACGAACAGCAAAGGCCGCTTCAATTCCTAATTTCAGCCAGCAAACTGGTTCAGCGAACCCATTCGCTGATTTCGAGATACTGCAATTCGGCCTCACTGAGTTTGCCGATCTTGATGGCGATGGAGATCTAGATGCCATAGTGGGCGGAGTGTTCGGAACACTCGACTACTTTGAAAATACCGGGAATGCTAATAACCCAGTATTCACTGCTCGTACGGGTACTGCAGACCCATTCGATGGTCTTATTACTGATTTCAGCCTTAGTTTTAATTTGACACCCATGCTCGCCGATGTCGATAGCGATGGTGACCTCGATGCGATAATTGGGAATAACCTGGGTGTTTTGAACTTCTTTGAAAATACCGGTACAGCGACTTCACCTAACTTCGAGCAACGCACAGGTAGCAGTAACCCCTTAAACAATGTCGATGTTGCTAATATTAGCACCCCTAACTTAATTGATATTGATGGCGATGGCGACCTCGATGCCATTGTCAGCTCGCTTACTGAAGGCGTTTTTTATTTTGAGAATACCGGCACAGCGACTACGCCAAACTTTGTTCAACGTGCAGGTAGCGGGAACATTATCGGAGATTTTGGTGTAGATCCTCTTGCTGAGAATCGTATTCTCACACATTTTGTTGACGTTGATAGTGATGGTGATGTAGATGCTCTGCTACTAAATTCCAGGGGCGAGCCTACTAGTTACTTCGAGAATACTGGTACCGCCATCTCACCAACTTTTACAGCACAAACAGATGAGAATAACCCTTTTACAAATATCACGAGCAATTATATTGGACTTGATGATATTGATGGTGATGGCGATCAAGATGCCATTGCTACAGTAGCAGTCGACGGTGACTTTGCCAGTTTTCAGTTTTTCAGCAATGATGCCGCAATTATCACTACTGGATATGTAGAACGTACTGGCACTGATAACCCTCTCAACGGTTTCACCCCTACGTTGCCGGGTAATAACGTTGATGGCTTTATTAGCACGCCCTCACTTGGTGATATTGATGGCGATGGTGATCTCGATGTGGTGTCAGGGGAATTTTACGGTACCATCGTTTATTTCGAAAACACCGGCGATGCTACGACACCAGTATTTGTACAGCGCACCGGCAATCAAAATCCTTTTGACAGTATTGATGTCGGCTTTAATAGTCATCCGGCTTTGGCAGATCTGGATAATGATGGTGATCTGGATATCACGGTTGGCAACGATAATTTATTCATCGGTTACTTCGAGAATACAGGCAGTGCGATAGCACCCACCTATGTACAACGTAGTGGCACTGACAACCCCTTTAACGACGCTGGTGTTGGAACAGTTCTCGCGCCAACATTGGCAGATATCGATGGTGATGGTGATCTCGATGCCATCGTTGGTGAAGGCTATGGCACACTCTTTTATTTTGAAAACACCGGTAGCGCCACCGCAGCAAATTTTGTACAACGCGCCAGTAGTTCAAATCCATTTGATGATATTGATGTTGGTGGAAATAATTCCTACAGCTCACCTAGTCTGAGAGACATCGACGGTGATGGCGATCTCGATGCGCTCATTGGTGGAGCTGATGGCACCCTGAACTACTTTGAAAACACGGGCACATCAACTACGCCAAACTTTATTGCTCGCACGGGGGGTAACAATCCATTTGATGGTTTTAGTCTCGGCACCCAAACAGCGCCAGCGATTGCAGATATCGATGCTGATGGTGACCTGGATGCCTTCGTTGGCAGCTTTGATGGCACGTTTAAATTTCTGGAAAGCACGCCAGTTGATATTCCGATTCCAGCCCCACAAAATGATTTCACCGGCGATAAGAAGGCCGATATTCTGGCACGAAATAACAGCACAGGTCTGTGGCGCCTGCACCCGGTTGAAGGACGTTTCGTGCAGTTTGATGATAACTTTGGCCTGGTTAGCCTGAGTGCGGATCTCACACTGCAAACACAAGATGTATCAGATTTCACCGGCGATGGCCTGGCAGATGTATTACTACGCAATACGACTACTGGTGCCTGGACACTTACGGCGCTAAATGGCAAGACCGTGGTAGATGATGGTAGTGTGAATTTGCCCACGGATCTGAGCTGGCAACTGGTTGCAGCTGAGGATTTCACTGGGGATGGTAAAACCGATGTGGTATTGCGTCATACGGTGAATGGCACCTGGCAGCTTTATCCGATGGATGGGCGCACTGTGCTGCAGGATAGCAACCGCGGCTCGATTGCCATTACAGCGGATCTGAGCTGGAGCCCAGTAGCGGCATCAGATTTTAATGGTGATGGTTTTAGCGATCTTTTATTGAGAAATACGGTATCTGGACTCTGGCTGATGATTCCGCTGCAGGGGCGTACCGTAATCCGTGACACGGATTTTGGTGGTGTACCGATTACACAGGACCTGAGTTGGGAAGTAGCGGGTGATCGAGATCTGACTGGTGATGGCAGTGCGGATCTGTTGCTGCGTAATAATGTTAGTGGGCAATGGTTATTATTGCCATTAAACGGTAAGTCAGTCGATCGCGGCAATAATTTCGGTGGTATACGCTTTCTTGAGACGAACCTTGACTGGCAACCGGTGCAGGTGGATGACTTTACGGGTGATGGCAAAGCCGATATCGTGATTCGTAACATTCAAACTGGCGCCTGGCGTATGCATCCGATGAATGGTAATAACGTCGTGCGTGATAGTAATTTTGGCGGTGTTGCCGTGACATCAGATCTTAACTGGGAGTTGCAATAGTTTGTTCTTGGTGGTGAGACCAGAACCAAAATGCCGCTAGCAAGATATAATTAAGAATCAGTTCCACTTCTATCAGCGCTATTATTCATTGGTGTATTGTCAGCACCCATAATGCTGAGGTCGGGACTTCAAGTCTCCCCCTCGCTACCATTTTTTCCCATAGCTGTTTTTCATTATCTGTCGCGTGACCACCGCAATCATTCATGCCTTGTTTGGCAATACCGGCACATTTTTGACATGATTAAAAGACAAATCAAACTAGGAAAATCTTACAAAATGTTTATTTCATTAATATACGAACGATTTTCAGAATGCGAATTAATGTATACGGCATTACCCTTGTTAAATAAGAAATAACCAATACGATTACTTAGTACGCTCATTTTCATGCTTATATATGTCTAATCACGCCGGGGTTTATTTACTTAGCAACATTGATGTCTAACAATTATCAATTAAGCTTTGTAAAAGCTATAAAAACATCTACATTATGTGCGTCATTTCAGGATGGGAAAGGAATGTCATTGAGAGTCTGTAACATTGTCTCGGTTATCTTGCTGTTGGCAATGCCATGCACTGTTTTTGCTGCGAATGCAGTAGAACTCATTATTAATACGACCAATAAGGCGCCTTATTCATCCGTAGATGGCGGTGGATTTCTTGATTATATTACTCAGGAAATAGGGCGTCAGTCAGGTAGCAAATTAAGTATTGTCACTCAGCCGCCTGAGCGCGGGTTACGTAATGCCAATAGCGGCCAGATAGATGGCGACCTGACGCGTATCAACGGAATTTCTACAATCTACCCGAACCTTGTACAGGTGAAAGAAAAAATCATTGAGTGGGAATTTGCTGCCTTTAGCAAGGACCCGAAAATACTAAAAAGTTGGAAAACAGCTGCAACCATACGTATCGCCTTTATCAAAGGCTGGAAAATTTACGAAAAGAAAACACAGAACAAACCGTATGTGCGGGTTGCACGTAGTCCTCAACAGCTATTTAATCTCCTTAAACTTGATCGCGCCGATGTGGTGCTTTACGAGCGCTGGCAGGGGCTTGCCTTGTTGCGGTCGATGGGTATTAGCGAAAGGGTCTATCATGAGCTGATTGAGAAAAAAGATATGTTTCTCTACCTGCATGAGAAACATAAGGAGAAAGCCGTTACATTTGCCAGAATTCTTGCGCAATTAAAAAAAGATGGTGTGTATTTCAAAAAATATCGCGAGTTACTGACACCATATTTAGCTACTGAATAATGGAAGCCAGCAATTTCAAACGTTCATTGAAATCACCATTGAGCCGTCAGCTCATCCTGATGCTATTGCTATTGTGTGGCATGGCGGTTGTTGTGGTCACCGCACTGAATGCTTTTGGCACTTATCAGCAGGGTATTGCAAATATCGAAAGTCAGCTTGAGGAAATAGTAACGACCGAAATTGTTGCGGTGACAGAATTAACCTGGGCGACCAATGAGAAAGATACACAGCTAGAATTAAACTCAATCGTTGGTCGAAGTCATATTGATTATGTTGCCATTGTTGATGAAAGTGGCGTTTGGCTGGATGCAGGAGAAAAATCAGATAAGGTATACAAGAAGTTAGAAGAGCCTTTAGTTTATCGGGAGTTAGGCAAACAATATGAAATTGGTAAACTGGTGGTTATTGCGGGTAGTAGCACGCTACAGAATCAACTGATTGATGCAGTTCTGAAATCGCTGGTTTCAAATATTGTTGTAATGGGTTTTATTGTTCTGGCGCTATTTATGCTCATTGATATTTTAATTACTCGCCATGTCGTCGCCATCGCAGATTATGTCAACAGCCTAGTACCAGGCCAGTTACAGGATGACCTCGTTCTGGATAAAACACTGAAAAATCAGAACAATGAAATTGTTCTACTTGCCAAGGAGATTAACAAGCTAAAAGACAGTTCTTATGAGTTTCAGTCAAAACTGCTTGATAGTGAGGACAGGTACAAGGCGATTGCTGATTATACCTACGACTGGGAGAGCTGGCATCATCCTGATGGCAGTTTGCATTGGGTAAATCACGCTGTTGAGCGCATCACCGGTTATACAGAAGAAGAATGCCTGGGCATGGCTGACTATCCGCTACCCATGATTCATGCATCTGATAAGGATAAGGCACGAAAAATATTTGGTCCGATGGCACTGCAGCGCACATCGGGTAACGATATTTATTTACGCATCGTCAGAAAAAATGGTAGCAAGGGGGATATTGCCATTTCCTGGCAGCCTATATTCAATAACCGGGATGAGTATCTGGGTATACGTTCCAGTGTACGCGATGTCACAGAGCGCAGAGAAGCTGAGAAACGACTACAGGAAAGTGAAACACGCTTTCGCACACTGATTGAGAATATTCCAGGAGCAACATTTCGGCATCGTCATGATGAACATTTAACCTTGCTATATATTAGTAACCAGATATCACAGATAACAGGTTATACACCATTTGAGTTGATCGAAAATCAAACTCGTTCATATGCTTCAATCATTTTCCCGGAAGATCGCGGCCTTATTAAGCAGGTCGTTAATCGCAGTATTTTACGTAATTTACCCTATACCATTGAATACAGACTAAAGCATAAAAATGGAGATACGGTCTTTGTGTTTGTAAAAGGTCAGTATGTCACAACAGAGAATGAATCCTATCTTGAAGGTGTCATCATTGACGTGACCGAACAAAAGCTGGCGGCGAAGAGTCTGTCTCTTCAGGAAAAAGAGCAAGAACTGATTCTTGATACGATGATTGATGCGGTTATCAGTATTAATATTGACGGCAAGATATTATCGGTTAATCATGCGGCGGCTGATATTTTTGGTTATTCCGAAAATGAATTACTTGAGATGACGGTCGAAGCATTGATGACAGAAGATAATGCCGAATATCACACCTCGTATATAAAAAATTATGTGTCAACCGGCAAGTCTCGTGTCATGGGGGTTGGGCGCGAGATTAAAGGAGTTAAAAAGGACGGTACGGTATTCCCCCTGAGGATTTCAATTGCAGAGCTACCTAAAAATGAAGACGAAGAAGTTCGTTATATTGGTGTTTGTCATGATATCACCATGGAAAAACTCCAGGAAGAACAGATTCGCCGTACACAGAAAATGGATGCACTAGGTAAGCTGACGGGTGGTATTGCGCATGATTTCAATAACACGCTTGGCGTTATCCTGGGATATAGCCAGTTATTAGATACGACCTTAAAAACTGACTCGCAGGAATATCAGTATGTCGAAGAAATACTTAAAGCGGGTGAGCGTGCCAAAAGCCTGACATCAAAATTACTCACCTTCTCCAGGAAGAAGGAAAGCAGTAAGAAGGTGATTGACATTAATGAAATTGTGCAGGGAGAAAAGGGTGTTCTTGAGAAAACACTCACAGTAAAAATAAAATTATTTTTGCAATTAACGAATAATTTATACCCTGTTCGTGTGGATGAATCATTTCTTGTTGACGCTATTCTCAATATGTCCATTAATTCAATGCATGCTATGCCTGATGTAGGTGTCCTGACCATTTCAACCGAGAATAAAACTCTCGATGACAAGTCCGCAGCCGTTATTGATGTTGCGCCGGGAGATTATGCGGTACTTACTCTGAAAGATAATGGTATTGGCATTCCTGATAAAGTTATTAACAAGGTGTTTGATCCATTTTTTACAACAAAAGGGGATGCTGGAACAGGGCTCGGCCTGAGTCAGGTATATGGTTTTGTACGTGACTCGAATGGCGGTATAAAACTGGACTCATCCCCGGAACGTGGCACGACGATTAGCCTGTATTTCCCAAAAGATGTTGGTGTGGAAAACTCTCAAGGCAAGCAGGAACGTGTTATTGAAACGAAGAGTCATAGTCAAAGTTATTCGATTCTTGTCGTTGATGATGAGAAAAGTCTCACTGAGCTTGCACGTGTGATTCTTGAAAAGAACAATTACAGTGTGCAAACCTCAAACAGTGGCAGTGATGCAGTGGATTTACTGAAAAATCAGAAATTTGATCTACTTATCTCGGATGTATTAATGCCGGGAATGAATGGTTATGAACTGGCAACTTCCGCGCTGACTATTCAGCCCGATATCAAGATTCAGATGGTTAGTGGCTATACCGATAACAAGGAACTTGAACAGGAAAGGGAATACGACCATCTCCACAAACCCTTCGGTAACTCAGATCTGCTACAGGCCGTTCAGTCACAGTTGTCGTGATATAGAGTGAGATAACAGGGTTAACCTCAGTTAATCAATCGTAAAAATCTTTCAGGTTTTCTTCTAACATGCGTTGTTCACGTTGAATTTCCAGTAGACGTCGCGCTTCTGCATTTTTATCCAGTTTGACAGGTGCCAGAATGTCTTCAACGTCATCGTTATCATCGAGTACTTCATCGTCAACAAGCAGATCAGCGTCAATATTCTTTGCCATAGGGGCTACCTCAGCAGTCATATTTTATGAATAATCGTTTGCTTTGATAGAACAGTAAAATTAAAAATATTGATTATGACGATTGAAAATTTCGATTACATGACAGAGGCACAATATCCGCAGTGTAGAATCAGCTAAAAGGGAATTTATTTGATTCCCATACGTTCAGACCAGTTTCCCTCGGGTAAAAATTCAGCCTGCTCTCTCAGCGCACGGGCTTGCCCCTGCTGACCCAGTGCGACCAAAATCTCGCTTTTCAGTAACAGGCTATTTCGATTATTCGGGCTCAGCGATAATGCCTGTTGAATACGTTCAAGCGCTTTTTCTGATTTCCCCGTTATCTGGTGAACCACCGCCAGGTTGTGATAGGCCTTTTGGTAACTAGGATCGGTGTTGATAGTGGTTAGAAAGTGACTAACTGCCTCAGCATACTTACCTTGCTGTGATAGTAGTACTCCCAGGTCATCGTTTGCCTCCGCATTATCAGGTTTTATCTGGATTGCCTTGCGTAGGTCGCTTTCAGCTGCAGATAAATTGCCATTCCAGATATATCTGACACCGCGTTTGGTATAGCCCAGACTACTTTCAGGTTGTCGTTGCAGGTATACGTTGAGATCGTTGATACCTTCGGTTATCAGTCCTTGGCGACCACGCGACATGCCACGCCAGAACCAGGCCTGGTCGAGTGTGGTATCAAGCTGAATGGCCTTGCTGAGATCCGCCGTTGCCTGATGGAAATCATGAATAACAAAATTTGCGCGGCCTCTTAGCAGGTAGTTCTGTGCATTGTCAGGGCTTGCCTTAATAGCTCGACCCAGACGTGCAAGGGTAGTGTAGACCTGGTCTTCCGCAAACATATTTTCGGTGTTGGCATGCTTAACCTGTTGTGTTTCGACAAGGATCAATGGCTGTAAATAATGTCCCGCTTCAATCTGCAGGTCTGCAAAGCAGGCAGTGTAGGCCTCACTCGACATGATGGCAGGTTTGTTCGGTGCAAACGGTGATAGCTGATAATCTTCCAGCGAGATATCGATATCATCGGTGAAGTGTGTACCCGTGCATTGTTCATAGATGCGCTCTCCGGAGGCATCGAACTGACGAAAGGCCTTTATCTCATCGCTGTGATTATAAAAAGTCACCGCCGTCTGTATGGGTGCATTGCGATACACGGGCAGGAATGCGGCCAGGTAGTCATGTGAAAGCTTGCCTTGTTCATCATAGAAGTAGACCTCGATGCTGTGAATGGTTTTAGGCGACGCCACTTCCCATTGTATTTTGCTGAGTAACTGTCCGCTGTCAGCATCGTAGTATTTCACCTCGCGATAAAAGTCAGGCTCGCGAAAATAGCCATCGATTTGTTCTGTGGTACGGATCGATTTGCCAGCTATGCGTTTCTGATGGAGTGTGACCAGGTCAGTAAAGAACTGATTCCAGGTTTTGATGTGCTGTTTATCTTCCTGCATTGGCTGACTACGCTCGGCAGCCTGCGCGCTGGGTAGAAATACGCAGCCAAATAATACGACTAAACTTAAATCCTTTATATTTATCATCATTTTCTCCTAATCTGTTGATCCTCTATACTGCAGACTTGAGAAAAGAGCATAATATTCCACCTTTCTTAAGGACTTTTCATTTTATTTCATTGTTAAGGGAATAATCCTCACTCCATACAGTCATCTAGTTAGTGGATAACAATGCATAGATACTCAATATGACAATATTTAACTGGCCGTTTGGTCAGGAAGCAAAAAATAGAGAATACTTTCTCAGCCAACGTAAACGAATGTATCGTGTCGCCTATTCCTGGTGCCACAACGATGCGCTGGCAGATGATCTGGTGCAAGAGGCATTATTACGTGCCTACAAATATGGACAGAAATTACGCGATATTAAGGCCCTGGATGGCTGGCTATTTCGCATTTTAAAGAATTGTTGGCATGACGAACTTAAACGTCGCCGAGAGATGCAGGATATAGATACCGTTCCAGTGTTCGCTACGGATGATACTGCTGGAGAATACTACCAGGCCGAGTTGTTGCAACAGGTTTACAGCGCCATGGCTAAATTACCAGAGGCACAACGTGAAGTGGTGAGCTTGGTCGACGTGGCTGAACTTAGCTATGAGCAAGTGGCCTCAGCACTTGAGATACCTGTTGGCACGGTGATGAGTCGTTTAAACCGTGCCAGGACATCTTTACGAGAGCGACTCGAAAAAAATTGTCAGGAGACGGTGGCAACTATTATTCCATTTGGAGTAGAACATGAGTGAAGCAAAGAATGTGTCCGATGAACAGATCAATGCCCTGATTGATAATCAATTAGCGGCCGATGAACGTGCGCGTTTGCTGAAGCTAGCTGAAAACGATAGCGCACTCGCCCAGCGTATCGCTGCACGTCGTCATCTTAAGGAGATGATTTCCAGTGCCTATCTGAAACGTGAGCCCCGCCAGGAAAGAGCCGTAGTGGCTGGCACGCGTATGAAATGGCCGTCTATGGCGGCCGCGATGGCGCTATTTACTATTGGGGTAGTGAGCGGCATCACGGGACATCTGACCTATGTCTCATTAGAGGATAAAACCAATATTGAGCAGATTGCGATGCTCAAAGCTGCACCGGATAAAATGATACTGCAAATCGATAGTCATGATCCAAAGCGTATGCAATCCGCGTTGCGTGATGCAGAAGAAATTCTCAGAAAAAGCCGTGACAAGAATGAGCGTGTGCAATTAGAAGTGATTGCCAATGCCACTGGTTTGAAAATGCTGGACAGGCAGTCTCCGTATCGAGATAAGATTGCCCGTTTGAGTAGCGAAAATAGTAATGTGAAGTTTCTCGCCTGCGGTGCTGGTATGCAAAAGATGCGCAACAAGGGCCAGCCAGTGAATCTTATGTCTGATGCGATTGTCGTAACCTCGGTACGCGATCAAGTCGCACGTCGGCTGAATGAAGGCTGGTCGTACCTGCGTGAATAAATTCTTACTTGTATTAGTCTGAACTAGATTGGGTATTATTTAAGACAGGTTTCAATTAGGTCTGACACAGCATTAATTATTAGCCTCCTGTCCTAGGGAGTGACTGTCTTCGGCTCAATCTCGCCCAACGTCCATGTTGGTCTCGAATCTATGAAAACGCTCTTTCGCCTTCCTAGGCGCGAACGTTTTCATAGACGCCTCTCACAGCCACACCCCCGACCAGTCAGCTGCGGGTGATGTGCTGCAGCGTCATTGGCGTCGCCGCGACACAGGGATGTGAAGAGCAAGACGCCATTGATGTGGGTGAGACAGGGAGGTTGAGCCCACTTAAGCATGCAGCGCATACGCGCGGTTGACTTCATAGTTGATAATTTGTCCTGTGTCAGATCGGATTGAATCTTTTGTCTTTATATATCAGATGGACTCGTAATAGCACTCCTTCTTTGAACTCTTCATTTCGTTTTTTTAGTCTTTCTGTAAGCTAAAGCACTCTTTCCTAGTTAATCTGGAACAGGAATTGCAGCCTGTAATAGCATTGACAAAAACAAGTGCTATGCTAATTTGAGGTAAATAAAAATAATGAATATTTACAGGTGCTTATGATGAGGAAGGGGTTTCTGTTATTACCTGTTCTGTGCTGCCTTGCCGTGATGCCGGCAAAGGCGCGAGAAATTGCCGGTATTCGCTTGCCGGAACGTGTGCATTTGCCGAATCATGATGCCCCACTGGTGCTGAATGGCGCCGGTGTGCTGTCGCAGTTTTTTCAGGACATCTATATCGGTGCGCTGTACCTGCGGCAGCGTGACAAAAAAGTTTCCTCGATCATCAGTAAAGCCGAACCAAAATGCATCGTCATGCATGTGCTGCGCGACAGGCTTGAAGCGGATACGCTACATAATTCGATGCTAAACAATCTGGAAGATAACCTCTCGGTTGATGAGCAGGAAGACATCGCTGCCGAAGCAGAAAGGGTCAAACACTTTTTGCGCGACGTTAAAAAAGGCGATGTGATTCGTATTGATTTCCTGCCACAGGTGGGCACACGTCTGTGGATCAATGATTCGCTGCAGGGAGAGATAGCCGGTGAGACGTTTTATCAGGCCATGCTGAAGATTTGGCTGGGTGATGACCCGGCCGACTGGGGTCTGAAACTCGCACTGCTCGGTAAAAAATAGCAACTCCTCTATACTCATTGAATGGATTCAGTACGCCAGCAATACGAGACCTTTCCGTATCCCCCCGTTAGTCCCTTTGCCCTGCCTTCGCGCGCACAGGGTAGAAAATTACGTTATGAATATGGCGACTCATTGCGTGGTAATAAGCATGCGAGCCATGCAGGCAAACGTATACTCGTTGCCGGTGCCGGTACATTGGAAGCGCTGGTTATCGCACAGCAGCATCCACTGGCCCGCGAGGTTGTTGCGGTTGATCTGAGTCAACAAAGTATAAATCGACTTAAACAGCGCCTGCAGTATGCACGCGTGCGCGATGTGTTAAGTCTGCGTTTTACCCGCGGGCAACGTTTACCCCCGGTGCGTTGTGTGCATGCCGATTTGATGGACTGGCAAGATGGCGAATTCGATTTTATTCTTGCTAACAATGTGATTCATCATGTAGCGGATCCGCTGCGCTTGCTAAAACATTTGGCAAGCATGCTGACAACAGATGGACTGTTGCGTGTAGTCACCTACCCAAAAGCGAGTCGTTTCTGGATTCAACAGACTGGTGCGTATCTACGCCTGTGTGGCCTGACACCTGATACACCGGATTTATTGTCACGTGCGCGTGAAAGTATCGCCACGTTACCCGAAGAGCATCCGCTGCGTAGCTGTTTTCGTGGACACTCGGAAACATCGACCACTGCCGGTTTGGTGGATGCTTTTTTTCATGCCTGTGAAAACCCGCTTGCGCCTTTGCAGTGGCAGGCGGCGATGCAAAAGGCCGATCTGTTTTTCGTTGCCGAAAAACAATCTGTTTACTCAAACAGTGACTACTTGGCACGTCTGTTACCGGAAGCAGCACAGTTAAATCGCTGGCAACGACTTGAAGTGATGGACCGGTTCTTTGAGGTGTCTACTAATCCAGTATTCTGGTTTTCCCGTTCGCCTACGGCCGACAGCGAAGCATGTGCGCCATTTAAACTGCTTGATGCTAGTCATAGCATGACGCAGCCCGGGCTACTGGACCAGTCAGTATCACCCGCGATCTTTCTGCAACAACCAGACGTTGAGTTTGCGATGCCATCATTGACTTACTGGCAGCTGGCAAAACATCTACGTATTGCACAGAGTGTTTTGCAGACGATTGATGTTGATGTGCACCGTATGGCGCAACTGTTCCACGATGAATTCGGTGTACACATGAGTGCACCACCCAATTCTTTTCCTTTGCCAGGTCTGGCAATGAGTGAATATGATACCGAAACCTTGCTAAATACCTCAGAACCCTGGCAGGCTGAACAGTGGCGTGTGCTTGAAGCCGCGACACAGGGGCAATATTCCCTCTATCATGATGGTGAGCGCTGTCAGGGGGATACGTTGCCTGAGCAGGTAGCGTTGCTGCATCTTGTGGCCGGTTCACAACAGGCCGTTATTAGCGGCCTGCAATTACGACGCGCTGACTAGCTTACAATCGCGGCGCGCGTTAGTATGCGCCTATGAAGAGACGATTCAGGAAATTAGGCCCGTTTGTGCTGTTGCTACTAGCCAGTGTGCTGTCTGCCTGTCAGTCAACGCCTGACGTCCGCCTGTCTGTTTCGCCACAAAACGTAACGCAGTCACAGCCTGGGACACACAGAGTGCAATTAGGGCTAGGCCAGTGTCGCGTGCGCACACGCTGCGAGCTTGTGCTGAAGATCCAGAACCAGGGTGATGTTGCGATACGCCTGCGCGGTAGAGCTATTCGCGCCACGCTGGCAGGGAACGATATTGCGCCGGTAGCACCGCAAACCTTGCTGAGCGAATTTCAGAATGAGGCGACAGAATCACTTGCCGCACAACAGTTCTCCAACCCGCCTCCGCGTGCACTGAATGATCAATCTCTGCGGCAACGCCAGCTGGCCGAGGCAGGCAGAACGGCAGCGGCGCGACTCGAGCAACAATCACGACGTATGCGTTACCTGAAAAAAATTACCAGTCAGATGGTCAACGATGTAACAATTGCCCCACAGCAACCATACTCGGGTTACCTTGTATATGATATTAGTGCAATGCAGCCAGGACAGAGTATGTTGTTAAGCATTCCTCTTGCGGGTGAAGAGTATCGTTTTTCACTGAGTGCTCTCGCGTTAGCGAATGAATAACGTGCCATTACAATACGCCTTTCACCAATCTGTTTAACGCGACGTAGCTATCCTTATGTATGATTTATTTGTTACCTGCCCGAAGGGCATCAGTCATCTGCTTGAAGCTGAGCTAAAGCAACTGGGTGCTAAGAGCACCGTATCACGTGTTGCCGGTGTGGCATGTCGTGCCTCGCTGGAAAGCGCTTATCAAATCTGTATCTGGTCACGCCTGGCAAATCGCGTGCTGGTGAATCTTGCCAGCTGGCCGGCGACGACTGAGTCTGACATCTATGCGGGTGCGCGTGAGCAAAACTGGTCTGAGCATATGCAGGTTAGCTCGAGCTTTGCGATTCAGGCAACCGTTACAAGCTCAACCACACTGCATAGCCATTATGCGGCACTCAAAGTAAAGGATGCGATTGCAGATTACTTTCGAGATAGCTGTGGTGAACGTCCGAATGTGAATGTTGAGACGCCAGACATACGTTTTCATGTGCATCTCAATGGCAAGCGTGCACAGCTCAATCTTGATCTCAGTGGCGAAAGCCTGCATCGGCGTGGTTATCGTCAGCAGGCGGGTGAGGCACCGTTAAAGGAGAACCTGGCTGCGGCATTGTTAGTTCAGTCTGGCTGGTCGGCGGAGCAGCGTAATTTGATTGACCCAATGTGTGGTTCAGCGACGTTGCTGATTGAAGCCGCGCTGTTAGCAACCGATACCGCCCCCGGGTTGTTACGTCGTAAGGTCGCGCTATCACAGTGGGCACAGAATGATCTGGCGTTGTGGAATCAATGTGTGCAACAGGCCGAGCAGCGCCAACGTGCGGGTATGCAATGCGAGCTAATCTTAAGAGGCTTTGATCAAAACCCGGATACGATTGCTGCGGCGCGCAAGAATATACAGGCTGCGGGCATGCAGCGTTTTATCAAGCTGAGTTGTGTGGCGATGGAAAACATCACACCTGAGCAGCTTGAGAATCCGTCACAGGGCCTGTTGATCTGCAATCCCCCGTATGGCGAGCGACTTGGAGAAGTGACGGCGCTGCGAGGACTGTATGCGGCGCTCGGTAAACTAATGCGTGGACCCTGCAAGGCAATGCATGCATCAATTTTAACGGCGAATGAGGATCTGATTGCGTTTACTGGCTGTACCAGCCAAACACAGACGCCGTTTTTTAATGGTGCGTTAGAATGTCATCTGTATCAATTTACGGCACCACGTGAAAACAGCGGGGCAAGTCAGTCCGATTTTGCCAACCGACTGCGTAAAAATCTCAAGCATCGCCAGCGTTGGGCAAAACGTCAGACGATCAGTTGTTATCGTCTCTACGATGCCGATTTACAGGAGTACGCGGTAGCGATTGACTGTTATACAGCAATCGATGACGGCTTGTATGTGCATATACAGGAATATCAGGCGCCGAAGTCGGTGTCTCCGGAACAGGCGCTGGCGCGACTACAGACAGTGATACTGGCAACACAGGCGATTCTTGAAGTGCCATTCGAACATCTGTATCTGAAGGTGCGCCAGAAACAGAAGGGCCGACAGCAATACCAGAAGCAGCAGTCACAGCATCGCTTCATCAAGATAAATGAAGATGGTGCCTGTCTGTTCGTGAATCTGGGGGATTATCTGGATACCGGGCTGTTCCTTGATCACCGTAATACGCGTAGCTGGGTTGCACAGCAGAGTAAAAACAAACGTTTTCTAAACCTGTTTTGCTATACCGCAAGTGCCACGGTTCATGCTGCGCTTGGCGGTGCACGCGAGTCGCTGAGTATTGATATGTCGACCACCTATCTTGACTGGGCACGTGAAAATTTTCGTGCCAATAAACTGAATCTGAAAAAGCATGAGTTGTTGAAGGCGGACTGTTTGACCTGGTTGCAGCAACAAAGTGAAGTAAGCAACCCGGACAGTTACGATATTATTTTTCTGGATCCTCCTACCTTTTCCAACTCCAAGCGTATGGAGGAGATACTGGATATTCAGCGCGATCACACGCGCTTGATTGCGCAGTGTATGCGGCTGTTATCGAAACAGGGTGTATTGATCTTTTCGACAAACTTTAGAAAGTTCAGGCTCGATGCCACATTATCCAGTCAATACGATGTGGCCGACATGACCGCCAAAAGCCTGCCTGAGGATTTTAGCCGCAAAAAAATTCATCAGTGCTGGCATATCCGCCACCTGAATGCATAAATAAGCCCTTAAAATGCATAAAAAATGTCACAATATGCGGCATGTCAGGAACTAATTCTTTACTAAAACAGTCTCTATTAGTAACTATCAATTTCAGGAGCGAACATGAACAGTCGGCCAATTAACCCTTTTATCAGTCTGCTGAGCGCTATTGGACTGTTGTTGCTGAGCCTGGCCTCATCGGCTTCGGCTGCTGGTCTGGCTACCATGGACGGCAAAGCGGCCAAGGTTGCAGATTATCTTGGTGATGGCAAATGGACTGTGGTGATGTTCTGGTCTTCTGACTGTCATGTCTGCCATCTAAAAGCGCCTGAGTACGTCGCCTTTCAGGAAAAACACAAGGCTGGCAACATCCGCCTGCTTGGTCTGACGCTGGATGGTAAAGACAACAAAGATGCTGCACAGGGTTTCATTGATGAACATAAACTGAATTTCCCCAACCTGATTGGTGAACCCGAAGATGTTGCAGGTTTTTATTATGACAACACGGGTAATTATTTTGTCGGTACACCGACTTTCATGATCTATAACCCTGACGGCAAGGTGCGTGCTGCGGATGCAGGCGCTATTCCGGTGAGCATTATCGAGGACTTCATCACCGAGCAGGAAGCGGCAAGCCTGTAATAGCTTATAACCCCTGAATTAGTAATTCTTTTCTCACAATGGCCACTTGTAAAAGTGGCCATTTTTTTCTGTAGCCACTTAAGTTCTGAGCTCATCTACCGACAACTCGGAGACAGGTTTTTTTCGAGGTATTTCACATGCCGGTACCGGGTATTCAGCTCCCCGCAGCTTTTGCCACAGAGCATCGATTTAATGATCCGCGGCAAATAGCCGCTGCCTTGCAGGACGATCTGTCCCCCGGTCTTTCACGTGCGCGTGTTCCCACACAGACACCCGCAGCGTCATTACAATCCCCTGCGACAGACACGACGGCAAACATAAGTCGACCTGTAACGGACAGTTTTTCAGCGAGTGCTTTTCAGCAGGCAATTGCAGCGCGTTCACAAAGCTTTGATTTACAGATCCAGACACAGGATGGCGACACGGTGACGATCAGTCTGTCATCTTCGACTGCCTCGAGTCGTTCCTCAATAGTGGAACTGGATAATAATTCTGTTGCTGTGGCGACACGCGGAGTAAGTACCTCGGAAAGTAATGTGTTCTACAGCATTGAAGGGCAACTGGATGAGGATGAGCTGGAAGCGATCGACGAACTGGTTGGTGATGTCACAAAACTTGCCGACAAGTTTTTTGACGGCAATGTGCAGAATGCCTTTAATCGTGCCCTGCGGCTTGATTTTGATGCCGAAGAGATTTCTGGTTTTGCATTATCGCTGCAGCAAACTCAGTTAACACAGGTTAGCAGTGCCTATGAAGCGGTAGCAAATCTGGCAAATGATAGCGCACCGCAGTCTGCACAACAGAACCCGTTACAGGGCCTCGCAGATTTTGTCGACGGCCTGGCAAATGTCTTACAGAATGAATCACTGGAATCACCTGCTGATCAGGTCAAGGGACTGTTTGAACAGCTTACCGCAGCACTTGACGGTGACTCCGATCCTTTACTGCAGGCACTTGAGCAGCTTGTCGATGAACTTGACGAACGCGATGATGACGATGATCGCGAAGCTGATGACGACTAGTTAGAGCTACTGCCTAACCAGAACGCCAGATCCTTTTCCAGAAATTCCTTGACCGGCATGTAATGCGAACCATCGCAGGAAAATGTCAGTCCGACCATCCCATTGATGATATTCAGTGAGCTTGAGCGCAGATAGATCGTTTCATCAATAAAACGCAGTGCCTTGAACTGATTGAAAACGGCACGTATTTCTTCCGCTGTGACCGTGGCGCGCGATGGATAGTCTTCAATAGGGTAAGCAAGACATATGTCGGGATCAATGATCTCTTCGACATGATGAATGCGGTAAGAATACGGATCACGCATAAACCACAGTGAACAGCGGCCGCTGGAAAAATGAATCTTGCTATGAAACACACCGTGCTCGCACATTAGCAGGGTGATCAGATCAACGACTTCAGTGATGTGAGCATCCATCAGGCTGGGAACACGTTGTTGCATAAACACTGTACCACGTACCGCCGGGTCACCACGAAACTGATGCCATACTGCATCCTGTGCTTCAATATCGGCACTACGGGGAATATCGTTTACCGACACATCCATTGCAACAAAGCCGAGTACCTGCTCATCTTTATTGATTGCGTGTAATGCGGTGATGCATTGTTTGTGCGTAAACACACTTACATATAACGACGACAGGATAATACCTTTATACGGCAGGTTGTGATTCAGGTAAGGGCGACCGGACTGATCGCGCTCACGCCAGCTTGTATCGACGGCATTTGGCTCGACGCCAGAGGACAATTGCGTACCATCCGATTTCAGCACATACAGCAGATGGAAGTAAGGCAGTGAGTCGCGTGCCGCAATCAGAATTTTGTCGATAGTCTCAACATCTGGCCAGACCTCAGCCACCTGGGTAGCAATATCAGCAAGCGGTTGTCTTACCGCAGCGGCAAGATTGCTCTTTTTCTCATTAACGATTTGTTTGAAATTAGACATACCGCCCTGCAGTCTCCAGAAACAGACAATAACAGGGTGGATTATACCGTGTTGTTGGTGACAGGTGTGCTACCAGAAAAATTTATACATGCATAATATTAAGCTGATACATACTCATTTCGTTAAAATTACTCGGCAACATCCGCCCGGGTAAGTTGCAAGGGCTGCTGGGCGGATGATGTCCGAGTAGCGATGACTGCCTTACTATAGGTTTCATCGCGCGGGGTTTGCGAAAGCACAAAGGACTGTGTTTCGACAAGAGGTTGCATTTGCACTGTGCCAACTTCCATTACAAGAATGTCGGAGATAAGTGTAGGCAGTGTTGTATCATCCTGATGCGTACGGGCTACTTCATTCTTGTCCTGGCTGTGCTGTAATGCAATGACAGTGGGTACCACTGCCGAGGTGGTGAATTCACTGATGCTGTCATCACGCAATTCCAGCATGGCATAGACCAGATCGGGAACGGCATCGACAGCCTGTACTGGGTCGGCCAGCGGAAAGGCATTTGCATCGATTTCCGTAATGGTGACGTTGTTAGTTGCTGCCATCAATGAGGATGATGGCACTGGGTTACTAGTTGTATCTGCGCTTGTTTCATTTGCATAGATACTGTGAGCAACTATCAATGGCTGTGACGTGAAGGGTTCATCAACATGTGGCAGGTAATCTTCTATTGCTGAATCCACTAATATGTTCTCTGCAGTATCAGCGGCTATGTCCTGTTGTGCAGTAACAATCTGATCTTTCTGTATCGGTAGCAGAGCGAGCTGGTCGTGAGACAGTTCTTCGAGCGCGTCGGTGGTACGCGTGAGTTTATCCTGAATAGCCTTGGCGCCCATACGTTTGAAAAACAGATACGCAAAGCCACCGGGCATGACGGCGGCAACAATGACATCCCCTTTACTCACTTCACTGTCTTTCGCCTGCTGTTCGTAGCGTTCAACGTTTGTGCTTTGCAGGCTACTTTGCTGACTGATTTCCTGCTGCAGCGTTGCCAGGTTCACACTAGGCTGCACGCTGGCAAAACCCTGCGCATCAGTCGTAGACTGCCACTGAATAGGCGTGTGTTCGACCTGGGTGTTAGTTGCGCCAACAGCCTGGCCACTAATGAGAGTCAGTACGGTGGCTATGTAGAGCAGGGGATGTTTGTTTTGTAAGCGGGACATTGTCTTGCACCTGTTTATCTTGTGTCGATAAACTAAGGCTAGTCAATATTGTGACATATTACATTTCTGAATGTCAGATATGTGACACTGTTCCCCGGAACTAGATCACACTTTATCGAAACCTCCACAAAACCATGCTAGCTATTGGGAATAGAGGTCTTATTTTAAGCGGCCACTAAACGATATTATGTGTTTCAGATCTTATGCGTCATTACATCTTATCCACCTGCCCGGGGTATGGCCGTGATCAGCTTAATCTCGCCCAACATCCATGTTGTGCTCGAATCTATGCAAACGCGCTTACACCATCCCTGGCGCGCACGTTTGCAAAGACGCCTCTCACGGCCATACCCCGACCAGTCAGTTGCGGGTAATGCGCTGCTGCTTCATTGGCGCCGCCGCGATACAGGGATGTACAGAGCAAGGCGCCATTGATGTGGGTGAGACAGGGAGGTCGAGCCCACTTTAGCAGGCAGCGCATACGCGCGGCTGACCTGGATGGCATGGTTTTCCTGTGTCAGAGCGGCTTATTTGACAGCCTCAATATGGGCGGAGACCACATAGTCCTCGGCCTTGCTACCAGGCGCCCAGTCTTTAATAAATTCGCGTGATTCATCCTTAGGAGAAATGCGGATCTGATTGAATCCTGCCTGTTGCAGAATATCCTCAAGCTCAGCAATCAGTGAAGCACCTGCCATGCAGCCTGCATACAGAGCCGGATCATTTTTCATTTCGGCAGGCATGTCGGCAGTGGCAACGACATCAGAGATAGCTAGCCTGCCACCCGGTTTTAGCACACGATAGGTCTCACGGAAGACCTGCGCCTTATCGGTAGAGAGATTAATGACACAGTTGGAAATAATTACATCCACGCTACTGTTTTCGACAGGCAGATATTCAATTTCACCAAGACGAAAATGGACATTCTGATAGCCACCCTTGTCGGCATTGGCGCGTGCCTTGGAAAGCATAGAGGGGGTCATGTCGATGCCTATCACGCGCCCCTGTTCACCAACTTCATGAGCCGCGAGAAAGGCATCAAAGCCGCCGCCGCTACCAAGATCAAGCACAACTTCGCCTTTTTGTAGACTGGCAATGGCGCGTGGGTTGCCACAGCCAAGACCCATATCCGCACCGCTGGGTACATTGTTACTGTCTTCTGCACTGTAGCCAACGCGTGTCGATACCAGTGTGTTGATATCAAAGTCATCGGATACACCACAGCAGCTGCTCGTTTCACCACAGCAACTGCCAGCATCACTGGCTTCGGCTACCTTGCTGTAAGCATCGCGTACCTGCTCGCGAATTGAATCGGCGTGTTTTTCGCTCATCTGTCAGTGCCTTTAGGGTAATAAAGAGAGGCATATTGTCCATGGAATACCCGTCGCTGTACAGATCTGAGGCCTGGCAGATAAAGGCTGCATGGATATACCTGATTAAAGCAGGTGATTCTAATTAGTTAGATTATTTCATTAAAAACAAGGGGATAGGTATATATGAGCGACGTTGAGCGGTATGGTTTTCTTAAAGTTTTCAGCAGGATATGCCGATAAGCTCCCTGACTAGACGAGGAAATAATTAAGTCCCCCTATGAGTGCCCCTGAATCTGACATCGGAAATCCCCCGCTATCCCAGCATGGGATCCATCCCAAACGTCTGGTGAGAAATTTTGCGATTGCAGGGTTTTTGACGTTTTTAATTGTGACCTTGTTGCTGGGTATGCTGTTTCGTCAGATTTCACTCGACAATCTTGTCGAAGTCACAGAGGCAAGGAATGTCGCACTCGCAACTGTCCTTTCGCATAACATCTGGAATAAATATGGTGAGCAATTACCCAGCATGTCGGTGGATGTGGATGAGTCTCTGACTGATAGCACGGCATTCGTGCGCATGCATGAGAGTATTCTGGCTGAGCTGGCTACACTGCCGATTCTTAACATCAAGATCTACAGCCTTGATGGCAGCATGTTGTATTCAGCCAGCTTTGGTGAACGCAAGCTGAGTAAAAATCACAGTGAAAATTTCGTGCGCGCCAGTGAGGGGGAAACAAGCAGCCAGCTTACTTTTCGCGAACACTTTCGTGCCAGCCATAGTGTTATTCGCGATCGGCATGTACTGAATAGTTATATTCCAATCCGCTCTTCTAATAATTCACCCGTGGAGGGCGTGTTTGAGTTATACACCGATGTATCACCGGTGATGACAGGTATTAATCACACGCAATTACTTTTCATGACTGGTCTGATTGTGCTGTTACTGGTTATCTATTCCGCGCTACTGTTTGTGGTTGGACGTACGGCACATGTTTTTCAGGGACACTCGTTAGCGCATGAGGCTAATCACAAACTGATGTTATATCAGGCCATGCATGACCCGCTGACAGGTTTGCTAAATCGCAAAGGTTTTGCTGAGCAGCTCAAAGAAAGTATGCAACAGGCCACACAGGAGTCGCGTTTACTTGCGCTGTTATACATGGACCTGGACGGCTTCAAACAAATTAATGACAGTTTTGGACATGCCTTTGGTGATGAGTTATTGAAAGAATTCGCCACTAAACTACAGCACTCAACGCGTGGTGATGATCTGCTATCGCGCATGGGAGGAGATGAATTTACCATTGCGCTAACCAGTATTGAAAACATCGAAGAAGTGCAAATGGTCGCTGAACGTATCATCTCTATCGCACAGGAACCTTTTATGCATAATGGTATCAATGCAAGTTTTGGTATCAGTATGGGTATAACCATATATCCCCTTGATGAAGCTGATGTAGATACGCTCATTAAACATGCCGATACCGCGATGTATGATGTGAAAGAAAATGGTAAAGGTAATTACCGCTTTTACTCCAACGAAATAAATGAGGAGCGACTCAGGAAAACACTATATGTCGAAGAGCTGAAACAGGCCTTGCAGCAAGATCAGTTTGAAGTGCTGTATCAACCTAAAGTAAATATTGTGCATTCTCGTGTTGTTGGGATGGAGGCATTAGTACGCTGGCATCACCCGCAACATGGATTGATATCACCGGCTGAATTTATTCCAGTGCTTGAAGAGAACGGCCTGATCCTTGAAGTGGGTGAATGGATATTGCGTAAAGCCTGTGAGACTACACGTGGCTGGCATCAGCAGGGCCTGGATCATCTCGTTTTGGCGGTGAATGTGTCGCCAATGCAGTTTCAAAAGGATGACTTTATAGAATGCGTTGCAGAGGTGCTTGAACAGACTGACTATCCGGCTGATCGTCTTGAGATTGAAGTAACTGAAGGATCATTAATTGAAGATCGTGATGATTGTATCGCCAAGCTACAGTCGTTACGTGATATGGGTGTGAAAGTAGCGGTTGATGATTTTGGTACCGGTTATTCTTCGTTGAGTTATTTGCAACAGTTTCCTATCAACACACTGAAAATTGATCGCTGCTTCATCAAGCAGCTTTATGAGAGTCGCGATAATGCATCGATAGTAACAGCCATCATGGCACTGGCGCATTCGATGCATCTTGATGTCGTGGCTGAGGGGGTGGAAGAGCCTCAAGAACTGGCATTTCTCTCCGCGCTGGGTTGTAGAGTCATACAGGGTTATTTATTCAGCCGACCTTTGACTGCAGAGCAGTTTGGTCAATACCACATTACCGATACCATTGTGCAGGACAAGATGGTACAGGAAGAAAGTGATTTACCCTCTCAGGATGCTATCTAAGTAGATACCCTAATAAATTACACGTTCTTCTGTATATAAAGGGTAGGTCTGAATGTCTATAGTTAGGTGCTATAGCAGCAAAAACAATGTTATCTCCTCATGGCAGTAGAAATTTATATCGTCGATGACGATGAAGCGCTGGCCAAAATGTTAGGCCACCTGTTCAAGTCGGTTGGCCTCAGCAGTCAGTATTTTGCGAGTGCAGAAAACTTCCTCGACGCGATTGATCCTCATGTGCACGGTGTGGCACTTATAGACCTGCGTATGTCAGGCATGGATGGCCTGCAATGCCAGTCCGAACTGCAGACACGCGGTATACATATTCCCGTGATATTCCTTACCGGTTTTGCCGAAGTCGAAGTGGCAGTGAATGCCATGCATGCGGGTGCGTTTGATTTTGTTGAGAAGCCTTTCAATGATCAGTTGTTGCTGGAGACAGTGCAAAATGCGGTTAAGCATGTCGAAGATACCCGTGCCCTGGTAGAGTTAAAGCAACAAATCAGACAACGCCTGGAAAGTCTTACTGAGCGTGAACATGAAATTCTCAGACTGGTTGTCGATGGGCATTCGAGTAATACAATCGGTTCAAAGCTGTCGATCAGCGCCAAAACCGTTGCGGTACATCGCGCAAACATGATGCATAAGATGCAGGCTGAAACGGTTGCTGAGCTGGTCAAGATGATTCATATCTTCGAATTTTCATCAGATAAAGCTAATATCGCACCAAAATAGCACGAAATCCATCATAATGCACAATGATAGTGCGTTTCATGTGGCTATCTATACTAATATTTCATTGCGCCTGAAATAATAATTAGATAAATCAGATAATTGTAATCGTCATAAAACCGCGCACCATATTGGTGTTCATGGTCTAAAAATTGCATAATATCGCCCCATAATAAAACAAAAAAATCCATAATAAACATAATACGGAGTCAACTATGCAGGCCTTCCAGACAGGATCAGACGTCCTTTTTATTCTCTTGGGTGCCATTATGGTACTTGCCATGCACGCCGGTTTCGCGTTTCTCGAAGTGGGTACCGTGCGCAGCAAGAACCAGGTCAATGCACTGGTAAAAATCATCGCTGATTTCGCGATATCGACTATCGCCTATTTCTTTATCGGCTACATGGTCGCCTATGGCGTCAACTTCATGCAGGGTGCCGAGGAGCTCGCTGCCAAAAATGGTTATGAGCTGGTGAAATTTTTCTTCCTGCTGACCTTTGCTGCCGCGATACCGGCGATCATTTCGGGTGGTATTGCCGAGCGTGCCAAATTTAATCCACAGTTACTCGCCAGTTTTATTCTCGTCGGTGCGATCTACCCGTTTTTTGAGGGCATGACCTGGAACGGCAACTACGGCATGCAGGACTGGATTAACGCCACCTTTGGTGCCGAATTTCATGATTTTGCGGGTTCTATCGTAGTGCACGGCATGGGTGGCTGGATTGCGCTGACTGCAGTACTGCTGCTGGGTGCTCGCTCAGGCCGCTACACCAAAGATGGTTTGGTTACTGCACATCCACCATCAAGCATTCCATTCCTCGCGCTGGGTGCCTGGATCCTGACCGTTGGCTGGTTCGGTTTTAATGTCATGTCAGCACAGACAGTCGAAGCCATCAGTGGTCTGGTGGCGATGAACTCTCTGATGGCGATGGCCGGCGGTATTATTGCAGCGCTGTTTGTCGGTAAAAATGACCCAGGTTTCGTACATAACGGTCCTTTGGCTGGGCTGGTGGCAGTGTGTGCCGGTTCTGATGTTATGAACCCACTCGGTGCGCTGGTGACAGGCCTGGTGGCAGGTGCCTTGTTCGTCTGGTGTTTCACGCTGACGCAGAACCGCTGGAAAATTGATGATGTTCTCGGTGTCTGGCCTTTACATGGCATCTGTGGTGCCTGGGGTGGTATTGCCTGCGGCATCTTTGGTCTGGAGTCTCTCGGCGGTATGGGTGGCGTGGCCTTCATGTCACAACTGGTCGGTACGCTGATTGGTGTTAGTGTTGCGCTCATCGGTGGTTTTATTGTGTATGGCACCCTCAAGGCCGTCATGGGGCTGCGCCTGTCACAGGAAGAGGAATACCAGGGCGCTGACCTGAGTATTCACAAGATTTCAGCCGAACCACGTTTTGATAACTCAAAATAGTTATTGTCTGGGAGCGAAGAGCGATTAGCCTGATGGCCCGGGCGTAGCTGTCCTCGGCTTAATCTCGCCCAACATCCATGTTGGCTCGAATCTATGAAAACGTGCTTTAGCCTTCCCTGGCTCGCGCGTTTTCAAAGAAGCCGATTCCAGTTACACCCGGGCCTTACCCCGGCGTCAGTGGTGCATGTACGCTGCAGCGTCATTGGCGCTGCTGCGATACAGGGAGGTCGAGCTCACTTAAGCATGCAGCGTACATGCGCCGCTGACGTCGAAGGCTGATTCCCAGACTATGAATTGTCCTGTATCAGATCGGATTAAAGCTTATTTAGCTAGCCATGGGGCCGCTTGAATCGCGGCTCCATGTGCGTTGATGTGCTGGAAAAATGCCCATAAACGGTGTAACGTGTGCGGCCCAAATTGAGCGAGTGACATGAGTCGTAAACTGTACATCAAAACCTTTGGCTGCCAGATGAATGAATATGATTCATCGCGTATGGCTGACGCTCTGCAGACGGCGCATGGGCTTGAGCCGGTGGATTCGGCTGAACAGGCCGATGTGCTGTTGCTGAATACCTGTTCGATTCGTGAGAAGGCACAGGAAAAGGTGTTCTCGTTACTGGGGCGCTGGAAACAACTGAAACAGCAACGTCCTGAGCTGGTGATTGGTGTCGGCGGCTGTGTCGCTAGTCAGGAAGGCGATGCTATTCGTCAACGTGCACCGTATGTCGATATCATCTTTGGGCCACAAACACTGCATCGCCTGCCGGAGATGCTGACCAGTGTCAGAGCTCAGCAACAACCCGTGATCGATGTGTCGTTTCCTGAAATCGAAAAATTCGACAAGTTACCCGAACCACGTGCGGATGGTGCCACGGCGTTTGTTTCTATCATGGAAGGTTGTAGTAAATACTGCACCTTCTGTGTCGTACCGTATACACGTGGCGAAGAAGTCAGCCGTCCGTTTGATGATGTCATTGCCGAAGTAGCCTCACTGGCAGCGCAGGGTGTACGCGAAGTTAATTTACTAGGCCAGAATGTGAATGCCTATCGTGGTGTGATGCATGATGGTGAGACTGCCGACCTGGCACTGTTGATCAGCTACGTTGCGGCGGTCGAGGGTATTGATCGCGTACGCTATACAACGTCACACCCGGTTGAAGTGACCGACAGCCTTATTAATGTGTATGCGGAAGTGCCGGAACTCGTCAGCCATTTACATCTGCCAGTACAAAGCGGCTCCGATCGTATTCTGCAGCAGATGAAACGTGGCCATGATCGGCAGCACTATATTGATCTCATCGAACGTCTGCGCGCGGTGCGCCCGGACATCAGCCTGTCTTCCGATTTTATCATCGGCTTCCCCGGTGAGACGGATGAAGACTTTGAGCAGACCATGGCGCTGATTGAACAGATTGGTTTTGATCATTCGTTCAGTTTTATCTATAGCGCACGTCCCGGCACGCTGGCGGCCGAGTTACCGGATGATGTGCCCATGCTGGTGAAGCAGGCGCGGTTGTCACGCCTGCAAAAACGTATTATTGATATGGCGACGGCTATCAGTGAGTCCATGGTTGGCTCCACGCAACGCGTGCTAGTTACTGGCCCGTCGCGCAAAGACAGTAGTGAAATGGCGGGGCGCACGGAGAATAATCGCGTCGTCAATTTTGCCGGTAATACCGATCTGACAGGCCAGTTTGTCGATATCGAGATTACCCAGGCCTACGTTAATTCACTGCGTGGCAATGTTATCGCCGTTTGTGAGCCTGTCAGGGCACATGCCTAATTAATTGATTTTCAATCATACTTTTTAGTCATAAAAAATTCTTGGTCTGATATTCCCGAATGAAATTGCGCCTTACCCCAAGTTTCACTATCTTTTTAATAAGGAAAGCACACGGAGGATGGATAACAGCCATCGACTAATTTGAGCGACCATTTACAATCTATTCATATACTTCTTGAGCCAGCAGATAATCAGCGCCTGGCAAACCTCTGTGGACAATTTGATGAGCACCTGCGCCAGATTGAGCGTGCGTTGGGAATTGAGATCAACAATCGCGGTAACAATTTCCAGATAATTGGTGATGAACCATCGGTGCAGGCCACGGCCGAGATCCTGAAACAACTTTATGACGATGCTGCCGAGCAAACGCTTGGACCACAGGAAGTGCATCTGTTTCTACAGTCGTCTGGCATCGAGGCTCTGATTGCACCAACAGGTGAGAACGTCAAACAGATTGCCTTACAGCTCAAGCGTGGTGTTATTAAAGGTCGCGGCCAGAACCAGCAGCACTATTTGCACCGTATCGCCGAAGACGATATTAATTTTGGTATCGGCCCTGCCGGTACCGGCAAAACCTATCTCGCCGTCGCGAGTGCCGTTGAGGCCCTCGAAACCGACAAGGTACGTCGTTTGATACTGACAAGACCGGCAGTAGAGGCGGGTGAACGTCTCGGCTTTTTACCGGGTGACCTGTCACAGAAAATTGATCCCTATCTAAGGCCGCTATATGACGCCCTCTATGAAATGCTCGGGTTTGAAACGGTGACGCGACTGATTGAAAAAAATGTCATTGAAGTGGCGCCACTTGCCTACATGCGTGGGCGTACCTTAAACGAGGCCTTTGTGATTCTGGATGAGGCGCAGAACACCACCGTAGAGCAAATGAAAATGTTCATGACGCGTATTGGTTTTGGATCACGTGCCGTGATTACCGGTGATGTGACGCAGATCGATCTACCACGTGATCGTCAGTCCGGGCTGCGTCATGTGATTGATGTACTCAAGGATGTTAATGGCATCAGCTTTAGTTTCTTTCAGTCGAAGGATGTCGTCAGGCATCCATTGGTACAACGTGTCGTTGAAGCCTATAGCAAACATGAGGCAGCGGATATTCGCCCGATAGGTAAATCCGGTTCGTGAAGTTAGATGTCGATGTGCAGTATGCGACCAATGCCTCGCATGTGCCAGATGAACAGGCCTTTACGCAATGGGTGACACAGGCACTGCAGGGGCATCGTGAAGTCGCTGAACTGACGATTCGTATTGTTGATGCAAAGGAGTCGGCGTCATTGAATGAGCATTATCGGCACAAACATGGTGCAACGAACGTATTGTCTTTTCCGTTTCAGTCGCCAGAAGAAGTACAGCTGGATCTGCTTGGCGATATCGTCATTTGTGCAGAAGTTGTTGAGAAAGAAGCGCTTGAGCAGGATAAGTCGTTCGATGCGCATTGGGCTCACCTGACCATACATGGCGTCTTGCACCTGCTTGGTTATGACCATATTACCTCTTCTGAGGCCAGTGAAATGGAGAGTTTCGAAATACAGGTACTGCAGCAACTGGGTTATGAAAACCCCTATGAACTGCAATAATTCATATAATCGGGTAGTCATCTATTGTATGATTCGCGACCCGTTAGCAACGAAGACAAGGAGCCATGAGCGAAGACCGATCGAGTAATGAATCGAGCCATAAAAACTGGTTCGAACGACTAAGCCAGGCGCTGCTGGGCGAGCCTCAGGATCGCCAGCAACTGGTGGATATCCTGCGTGATGCTGAACAACGCAACCTGTTAAACCAGGATGCGCTGTCAATGATCGAGGGCGTCATGCAAGTTTCAGAAATGCAGGTGCGCGATATCATGATCCCGCGTGCCCAGATGGTCACACTGGAACGTGATAGCGGCCCTGAAGAGTGGATGCCGATTGTGATTGAATCGGGACATTCGCGTTTCCCAGTGACGGGCGAAAGCAAAGATGAAATCGTGGGTATTCTACTTGCCAAGGATTTACTTGCCTTCTACGCCAACGAAGAAAGCGTTTTTAACATGCGCGATAATTTACGCCCCGCGATTTTTATCCCCGAGAGTAAACGTCTGGATGTATTACTGCGCGAGTTTCGCGCGAATCGTAATCACATGGCGATTGTTGTCGATGAATATGGTGGCGTTGCCGGTATTGTCACGATTGAGGATGTCCTTGAGCAAATCGTCGGCGAGATTGAAGATGAGCATGACTCGGATGAAGAAACCGATATTCATGCTATTGGTGATAATGAATTTACCGTCAAGGCGCTGACATCTATTGAAGACTTTAACGAATATTTCAATACCGAATTTGATGATGAGTTCGATACCATTGGTGGTCTGGTGCTGAATCGCTTTGGTCATGTACCCAAACGCGGCGAAGTGGTTTACATAGGTTCACTCAGCTTCAAGATACTACGCGCCGATGTGCGTCGTGTGCACTTGCTGAATGTGCTGCGCGATAATCAGGTAAACGAAACGGTAACGAACCAGCAGGCCGAAGGTTAAACACCTTAACAATAAAAACAATTCTTATGTTCTCATCCAGGCTACAACAACGTGCGCTTGATTTCCTGGCATTGCTTGCCGGGCTGTGTCTGACGCTTGCCTATGAACCCTTTGGCTGGTGGCCAGTAGCATTTGTATCACTGGGGCTGCTGTTCTGGCTCTGGCAACTCGGCTCTGTAAAACGTGCCTGCTGGCGCGGCTTTCTCTTTGGTGTCGGTCTGTTTGGTAGTGGTGCCTCCTGGGTCTATGTCAGTATCCATGAGTTTGGCCACACCCCTGCGATTGCCGCCGCACTGTTAACGATTGGCTTTGTTATGCTGCTGGCAGTGTTAACGCCGGTGAGTTGTGCCTATGTATACCGTCGCTTCTTCACGCATGCCTCGCCGATGGCAATTATGCTGGCCCTGCCTGCGTTGTGGCTTTTGTTTGAGTGGTTACGTGGCTGGATTCTGACAGGCTTCCCCTGGCTGAACGTTGGTTATAGTCAGACAGACAGTCTGCTAAGTGGTATCGCGCCGGTACTGGGTGTGTATGGCGTGTGCTATGTCGTTGCCCTGATAGCGACATTGTTGATGCTGATTATTACGCGTTCAGAGTTGCGAGTATTTTTCATCACTAGCGTATTTGCCGTGTTGGGTCTGTCCTGGTTCCTGCAGGGTATTCCATGGAGTAAACCTCTCGACGAGCCTCTCAAGGTAACCCTGCTACAGGGTAATGTGTCACAACATGATAAGTGGCAGCCCGGACAGCGTGAGATCATCATGCAGCGTTACCGTGAGCTAACAGAGGCAAACCTCGACAGTGATTTGATCATCTGGCCAGAAACGGCCATCCCGGCTTTTTTTCATAATGTCATCAACGATTATCTGGCCGATATTGAAGATATGGCACTGGCAAGCAAGACCGATATGCTGATTGGTGTGCCGGTAAAACGCGTCGAAGGTGATCGCGTCTATTATTACAACAGCATGGTGTCGATCGGCGAAGAACAACGCTTCTACCACAAAAGGCACCTGGTACCGTTTGGTGAGTATGTACCTTTCGGTGATGTGATTCGCACGTTTGGCGGCTTTTTTAATCTACCCATGTCTGACTTTGTCAGTGGTGGTTTGCAGCAGCCTGATATAAAAGTCGCGGGACATACGGTGGGCATATCCATTTGTTATGAAGATGCCTTTGGTGAGGAAGTGATTCTTGCATTGCCGCAGGCAAGTATGCTGGTCAATGTTAGCAACGATGCCTGGTTTGGTGACTCGTTGGCGCCGCATCAGCATTTGCAGATCGCACGTATGCGCGCCATCGAAACGGCCCGTCCGTTGCTGCGCGCGACCAATACCGGCATCACCGCGGTGATCGATCCCTTTGGTCGCCTGATGCACCGTGTCCCCCAGTTTATGGAAACAGCACTGAGTGTCGAAGTACAGCCGATGACTGGTGCGACGCCTTATGCCTTACTCGGTAATGCCGGCATCTTATGGTTTGCAGGTATTTCGCTGCTATTAGCAGGCTTCATGTCACGACAGCCGGCCTGAGCTGGTCTATATTAATAGAACATTAATAAAAACTGTCGACATTTTCAGGGATTTTTATGAGTTATTTGCTGCTGGTATTGTTCTCCATTGTTTCATTGATCAGTTTTTTCTGGCTGGTGGTGCTGGGATTCAAACGCCATGTCGGCTGGGGACTGGCAATCTTCTTTTTGTCGCCCTTATCATCACTTATATATGCCATCATGCACTGGCGCGAAGCCAGGGCACCATTTCTGATAAATCTTGGCTCTGGTTTATTAATTGGTATCGTCGTATTTAATATTTTTTCAGAAGTTGCGCGGCAGCAGATTGAAGGCTTCAATGATCCTGCCATGCAGGCCTATTTTCAACAGCTCAATGAGCAGCACCAGCGTGGTGAGATTACCCTTGAAGAAATGCAGCAGAAGACACTGCTTGCGATGATGACAAAACAGTTTCCTCTGGAAGGTCTGCGGCCAGATCTGCCTGATGTCAGTAGCGCCGACGAAGAAGAGATTGTTGAGGAAGTTGTAGAAGAAGAGGAAGTCTTTGAAGAAGATGTTGTGACTCGACGTAAGTCGTTTATCCCATTGTCGGTCGATAACGTTGGCAAACACGTCGGTGACAAGATGAAGGTCTATAGCAATGACGGCATCGTTCGTAGTGGTACTCTCGAGCGCATTGAACCCGATTCATTGCATTTTCAGCAGCGTGTGTTTAACGGCACGATGTTGTTTGAGGTCAGGCGTAAGGATATTAGGCGCCTGGAAGTTTTAGGTTTCCGAGACTATTAATTTTTTGCGACTGCGCGTCGCGGCGGTATCTTTTCTTTGCGCACCCAAAGAAAAGATACGAAAAGAAAGGGTGCCCCCTGACTTGTCTGCTTCGCAGATTCCCTTGCTATTTTATTAAAACAGCGCAAATCTAACTCGCGTATTTACAATACGCTTAGACAGGAGATTTGCTTTTCTGTTTTAATTACAAATAGCGCGGCTACGTCAAAGGGGGGGGGGAAGCCGAGCCACTATTGAATGATAGGCTTCTGATATATACTGAAAGCGGACATGACGACGTCTCAGTGCTTAATCGCTTCAGTCGGTTGATGAAGCTTTATAGCGATAAATATAATGGATAATGAAGATGACAACGTTGATCGCGGGCACAATGGGTTTATTTTTTCTATTTTTGGGTCTAACTCTATTCAGACAGCATAAGAAATTCTTACGAAAATGTATTAGGGTACAGGGTACTATTGTCGAGATAAACGAATGGTTTCATACTAAAAGAGGGATGCTCGGTAACCAGCGTCGTAATCTAACTCCTAAAAATTATCCCATTGTACAATATCGTTATAACGGTCAGAATTATGAGTATCAAGCTGACACCGATGTTAATCCAGTTTTTATGCCCAAAGGTACCTCGTTAACAGTGCTGATTGAACCCATGCGTCCCAAAGCAGCAAAACTTGAAATGGGAATGAAAGTCGACAAAATTTTGTTCAGCATCTTTACGTTTTTAGGTCTGATATCACTACTTGTCGCTATCATTGATTTTGACCTGGCAAGCTTTGTTAAGGATATGTATGATCCTTTTTTTATCGTCATAGCAATATCCTTCGCCATATTTGTTTTTGTATACCTTGGTCCTATGTTGAAAGAAATGAAGAGATCCTCCATCTACCCAGAAAGAGCTAATAAAGTCGACTAATTGAACACTGACATTATTATTATGTGTCAGCCTCTGATAATTTACTAACCGATAAGATTGGAGACATGCATGTCTGCTATCGCGGATCAACAGACATCTCATTACTTTCGGTTTTTTACTCCCCTTTGACGCAGCCGTAGCACGGAGCGGAAACCAGTTTTAGCAAATCTCTTGTTTGAGCCCATTGTAAATGGGCGAGTTAGATTTGCGCTGGTTTACGTGAGTACTACGGGAATCTGCGAAGCAGACAAGTCACGGGACAGGCGAAGCCTGATTCAGATTCGTACCTTTTCTTTGGGTGCGCAAAGAAAAGGTACCCCGAGCGGAGCGAATAAATCTAATCGTCTTCGACGCGCTTAAATTCGGTGTGGTGACAGGCCGGACAGGGTGGTATGTGGCTGGTCTTGTGGAAATGTAAGGCCTTACCGCACTGCTGACAGACCAGCGTTCCCATTGAGGTGATTTCTCCGGTATGCCAGCCCGCCGCCTGGGCACGTTGGCGCAGCTCATCGAGTGCCAGCGTGGTTTTATCGGCGACAGTGGCAAAGCTGTCGAGTATGCGTTGTTCAACCAGTTGCAGGTCAAAGCGCGCCCAGCTGGACAGTTCCTCACCCTGATCGGCCAGATACTCCGCCGCATCGTGGATATCACGTTGCAGATAGGTCGCCACCTTGCTCGCTTCCTCACGGCTCAGTTCACCCAGTTCTGAGGCCTTTTCTTCTGCGTTTTCAAAGGCTTTGTGTATTGTTGGGGCGACATCGACGCCTGCTGTTTCGAGTGCGGATTTTACCCGTTCGAGCATATTATCGTAGGCATCGGTCAGTCGTTTGATGGTGTCTTTGCTGTCAGTCATATGGGTTTACTCGTGCTGTCTCTTAATTAAAGCATGGCAAATCAGGCGCGGCATCACAAGCTACAAAGCACTTTTTACAGTCTTATTTTGTATTGTGGCCGGGCAGCCTGCTGCGGTATCCTTACGCCCTTTTATTGCGCAGTATTTCAAGAGGATACACTCTGCATGAACCCCAGCATTAACGAAGACGCGAAGCAGGCCTATCATCCCGAAAAAGTGGAGCAGTCCGCGCGCGATGCCTGGGAAGCAAACAGCAGTTTTGCGGTGACTGAAGATCCTGCCAGAGAGAAATTCTATTGTCTGTCGATGTTCCCTTACCCGAGTGGTCGTCTACACATGGGGCACGTGCGCAACTACACCATAGGCGATGTCATCAGTCGTTACCAGCGCATGCAGGGCAAGAATGTGTTGCAGCCAATGGGCTGGGATGCGTTTGGTATGCCGGCGGAAAATGCGGCCATCAAAAACAATACCGCGCCCGCGAAGTGGACCTACGAAAATATAGATTACATGCGCGACCAGTTGAAGCGCCTCGGCTTTGCCTATGACTGGGATCGCGAACTGGCCACCTGCAAGCCTGACTATTACAAATGGGAGCAGTGGCTGTTTACCAAGTTGTTTGAAAAAGGCCTGGTTTATAAAAAGACCGCGCCGGTCAACTGGTGCCCGAATGACATGACAGTACTCGCCAACGAACAGGTGGTAGAAGGCTGTTGCTGGCGTTGTGACACACCCGTCGAGCGTAAAGAGATCCCGCAGTATTTCATGAAAATCACGGATTACGCCGATGAGCTGCTGAAAGATATCGAGCAACTGGACAACTGGCCGCCACAGGTACGCACGATGCAGAGCAACTGGATCGGCAAATCTCGTGGTGTCGAAGTGGTGTTTGGGGTTGCTGATTCCGAGGAACAGTTAAAGGTGTTCACCACGCGCCCTGATACCCTGATGGGCGTGACCTATGTCGGTGTTGCCGCTGAACACCCGCTGGCGCTACGTGCTGCCGAGTCGAATTCTAAACTGCAGGCTTTCATTGAAGAGTGCAAGACTACCGCGACCTCTGAGGTTGTCATTGAGACCATGGAAAAACGCGGTATGGATACTGGCATCAAGGCCGTGCATCCGATCACCGGTGAACAGGTGCCGGTGTATGTCGCTAACTTTGTGTTAATGGGTTATGGCGAAGGTGCGGTGATGGCTGTGCCAGCACATGATCAACGTGACTGGGAGTTTGCACAAAAGTATGACCTGCCGGTTAAGGTCGTGATTACACCAAAAGATTATGCCGATGATCTGAACGCGCTGGTGAGCGACGCGGCCTTTACCGACAAGGGCGTATTAGTCGAATCCGGTGATTTTAGTGGCCTGACATCAAAGAAGGCCTTTGATGCGATCGCCAGTCATCTGTATGACAATGACAAGGGACAGACACGCATCAACTATCGCCTGCGCGACTGGGGTGTGTCACGGCAGCGTTACTGGGGCGCACCGATTCCGATCATTAATTGCGATAGCTGCGGTGCTGTGCCGGTACCTGAAGCTGACCTGCCAGTGGTATTGCCTGAAGACATCGATTTTGATGGCGTCGGCTCACCGATCAAGAAAATGCCCGAGTTCTACGAAACCACCTGTCCATCCTGTGGTGCGAAGGCGGAGCGTGAAACCGATACCTTTGATACTTTCATGGAGTCATCGTGGTATTACGCGCGCTATGCCTGTCCGGATCTGGCTACCGGTATGCTCGATGAACGTGCCGATTACTGGTTGCCGGTAGATCAATATATCGGTGGTATTGAGCACGCGATTTTGCATTTGTTATATGCGCGCTTCTATCACAAGTTGATGCGTGATGTCGGGCTGGTGAAGTCGGATGAACCCTTTCAGCAGTTACTGACGCAGGGCATGGTATTAAAAGACGGTACAAAGATGTCCAAGTCGAAGGGCAACACCGTTGACCCGCAGCAGCTGATTGAAAAATACGGTGCCGATACCGTGCGCCTGTTTACCATTTTTGCGTCACCACCGGAGCAGTCACTCGAATGGAATGACGCCGGTGTCGAAGGTGCCTATCGCTTTCTGAAAAAGCTCTGGCGTCTGGTGCTGGATGATGGCCATCTTGAGATTTTACAGGGCTGTAGCAGTAGTGCCGATGAGCTGGATGCCGAACAGAAAAAACTGCGCAGCGAACTGCATGGCCTGTTACAGCAGGCGAATCGTGATGTGGCCAAATACCAGTTCAATACCGTGGTGGCCGCCGCGATGAAAATGGTCAATACCTTGAGCAGTATTCCCGGCAAACCGGGTGAGGCAGGTTACAACGGGCTGCTATGCGAAGGTGTCAGTATTTTACTGCGCTTACTGGCGCCGATTGTGCCGCATATCACGCATCACTTATGGCAGACCACGGGCAATAGCGAGCAGATACTGGATGCCAGCTGGCCTGTGGAAGATGAGTCTGCCATGGTACGCGACAGCCTTGAGCTGGTAGTGCAGGTCAATGGTAAGGTGCGTGGCCATATCGAAGTGGCAGCAGATGCGGCCAAGGATGCCATCGAAGCAACCGCGCTGGCAGATGAAAATGTGCAGCGTTTCATTGACGGCAAGTCCGTGAAAAAGGTCATTATCGTGCCCGGAAAACTGGTCAATATTGTGGCAGCGTGATAACTTAGCAGCTCTGATTTTAAGGTAAATTATGCAAATTCTACGTCATTTTTCGATTCTGGCTCTGCTACTAATCTCACTGGCAGTGCTACAGGGCTGCGGCTTTCATCTGCGTGGTGAAACCAGCCTGCCGGCAAACATGAAAGTACTTAAATTGCAGGGCATTAGTACTAACTCTGCCTTTGGTGCCGAACTCGCCAGTGTGCTGCGTGGTAATGGTGTCAAGCTGGTCGATACACCTCAGGAAGCCGAGGCCATTCTGCGTGTGACTAATCTGCAAAATGATCGTCGCGTGCTATCGGTATCGGGTAACACCGGTCGCGTCAGGGAATTTGAGATAATCGTCAGCCTCAACATGGCGGTGACTGATACAAAAGGAAAGTCATTAATACCTGCCAAGGTACTGTCGCGCGTCAGAGATTACACCTTTGATGAAACCGATGTGCTCGGTAAAGCAGCAGAAGAACAGGTACTGCGCCAGGAAATGCGCCGCGAACTCATTCAGCAGATCCTGCGCAGAATGCGAGTTAATGCTGGCTAAACCATTGCATGATTCGGCGGGCCCAGTCTTTCTGGCAATGCCCTGTCACATGCTGGTAAGCACATGAAGATCTCCCCTGAACAACTTTCAACCCATCTCGATTCTGGGCTTTCATCTGTATATATCATTAGTGGTGATGAACCGTTATTGCTAACCGAGGCGGTTGATGCGGTCCGTGAGGCCGCTGCCCGTGAAGGCTATACGAGTCGCGATGTCTATCACGTCGAACGCAATTTTGACTGGCAACAGATTACTGCGGCTGCGGACAGTCTGTCACTGTTTGCTGAACGCCGCATTATTGAAGTCCGACTACCGACAGGGCGTCCTGGTACTGAGGGTGGCAAAGTTTTAGAGGCCTACGCCGAGCGTCCTGCTGAAGACACCTTGTTGATTATTGTTACCGGCAAGCTCGATGGCAGTATCACGCGCACCAAGTGGTACAAGGCGGTGGATAAAGCCGGTGTCGCTGTTACCGTCTGGCCACTGTCAGGTGCGCAATTTCTCGACTGGCTCGAGCAACGTTTGAGGCAACAGGGCCTGCAGGCAGAACGTGATGCCATCGTATTACTCGCTGAGCGAATTGAAGGGAATTTACTCGCCGCGGTGCAGGAGATTGAAAAGTTACGTTTACTGCATGGTGAGGGCACAGTAACACTGGATGACGTTGAACAAAGCGTCACGGACAGTTCGCGTTTTGATCCATTCAAGCTGGTCGATGCGGCCCTGGCTGCCGATGCACCACGTGCCGCACGTGTGCTCAGTGGCATGCGTGAGGAAGGCATTCACCCATTACCCATTCTCGGTGCCGTGGCGCGTGAGCTGCGTGTATTGACGAAACTGACCTGGCTCAAGGAACAACAGGGAATGGCCGCAATGACGCGTGCTATGGATGCCGATCGCAGCATCTTTTATAAGCGCAAACCACTGATTAAAAAGGCATTACAGCGTCTACAGCGGGCGCAATGCGAGCGCCTGATGTGCCAGGCCGCAAGGGTTGATCGCGTCTCGAAAGGAGCGGCTATGGGCAACCCGTGGGAGGAATTGTTACAATTATGCCTTGGGATAGCGCAATCCCGCTAAACACAGCATTTACTGAGAAAACTATGCACGCAAATGTAAACATTGATACTACTGACGTGGTCAGCTACATGAACAGCCTGGGCGAAAAAGCGCGGCTTGCTTCACGCCAGATGGCCGCTGCCACGACAGCGAAAAAGAACACTGCCCTGCATGCGATTGCCGATGCATTGCTGGCGCAGCGTGATGCACTGCTCAGCGAGAATGCCAAAGATCTTGAGGCCGGCAAGGCAAATGGTCTCGATAGTGCGCTGCTGGATCGACTTGAGCTGAACGATGCGCGCATCGATGACATGATCGATGGTCTGCGACAGATCGCCGCACTACCGGATCCAGTTGGTGAAGTCTCGGATCTGAATTATCGCCCTAGCGGCATACAGGTTGGCCATATGCGTGTACCACTTGGCGTCATTGGTATCATTTACGAATCACGTCCTAATGTGACGGCGGATGCAGCAGCGTTGTGCCTTAAGTCAGGTAACGCCGCGATTTTACGTGGAGGCTCCGAGGCAAAGTTTTCTAACCAGGCGATTGCGAACAGCATTATCACCGGTCTTGAAACTGCCGGTCTACCAGCGGATGCCGTGCAGGTTGTCGCAACCACTGATCGTGCCGCGGTCGGCGAACTGGTTCGAATGCAAGACTATGTCGATGTCATCGTACCCCGTGGTGGTAAAGGTCTGATCGAACGCATTACCGAAGAAGCGCGCGTGCCAGTGATTAAACATCTACATGGTGTCTGTCATGTCTACATCGATGATAAGGCGGATATTGATAAGGCCGTCGCGGTTGCATTTAATTCTAAGACGCAGCGCTATGGCACCTGTAATACCATGGAAACACTGTTGATCGCTGAAGGCGTAGCAGCCAGTGTGCTGGATGTGCTGGCGCCAATGTATCGTGACAAGGGCGTCGAACTTAGAGGCTGTGACAGGACCTGCAAACTGGTGAGTGACTGTGTTGCCGCCACGGATGCAGACTGGGATGAAGAGTATCTCGCGCCTATCCTGTCGATACGTATTGTTGATGACATGGATGCGGCTATTGAGCATATTCACCAGCATAGTTCACAGCATACTGAGTCGATCATTACTGAAGATTATTCGAATTCACGTCGCTTTCTTGCCGAGATCGATTCAAGCTCCGTCATGGTGAATGCCTCAACGCGTTTTGCCGATGGTTTTGAGTATGGCCTCGGTGCCGAAATCGGTATTAGTACCGACAAGATTCATGTACGTGGTCCGGTAGGGCTGGAAGGTCTGACATCACAGAAATTTATTGTATTTGGTGATGGTCATATTCGTCAGTAACACCACTTTGTGGGATGCATGAAACTGATTGGCGTATACGGCGGTACCTTCGATCCCGTACATCGTGCCCATGTTCAGATTGCCAGAGAAATTCTGCAGCATGCCGGACTGGATCATGTACGCATGATTCCCTGTTACCAGTCGCCATTTCGTGATCGGCCGCAGTCGAGTGATGCGGCACGTCTGGCCATGTTACACCTGGCGACCGATGCTGATGCTGAGTTGGTGATTGATGAGCGTGAGTTGTCACGACAGGATACCTCGTTCACTGTCGATACATTAAAAGAACTCAAACAGGAATATCCAGAGGATATTCTTTGTCTGATTGTTGGCGATGATGCCTTTGCGGCATTTACGCGCTGGCACAACTGGCAGGAGATCTTGCAGCTGGCGCATGTGTTAATTGCGCGCCGGCCAGGTTATGCCGATCACATCGATGCCGAGGAACAGCATTTGATGGATGAGAATAGCGTGGATGATGCGCAACAACTTACGTCTCAGTCCGCTGGTCTGATACACCTGTGTCCAGTGACCCAGCTGCCGATATCAGCAACGGCTGTACGCACTGCACTGGCTCAAGGTGAGCCTATTAATACTGATCTGGATGAAAATGTTAAACACTATATTGAAGAAAACGGTTTATACCAATGAATGAAGTCGTACAACTACAAACTGAACAACTCAAGGCTATTGTCATCGATGCACTCGATGATCTAAAGGCTCAGCAGATTCTTACCATTGATGTGCGTGAGCAGACTAGCGTCACCGACATTATGGTGATTGCCACTGCGCGATCCTCACGCCAGCTGAAATCCCTGGCCACGTACGTGGTTGAGAAGGTCAAGGAGCAGGGCATTCAACCCATTGGTACCGAGGGTGAGAATGATGGTGAATGGGCGCTGGTTGACCTCGGTGATGTCGTCGTGCACATCATGTCAGCGGAAACACGCGCATTTTATAATCTCGAGAAACTCTGGAGTGGACAGTTCGATGATGCCGTCGATGCCTCTGCCGGAGACGATAGCTAAGCTCCTTTCTGAATGCGTATTCACCTCATCAGTGTTGGCCGCAAGATGCCAGACTGGGTGCAGCAGGGTGTTCAGGAGTACGCTCGCCGACTACCTGCGGAGTACAAGTTTACCCTGCATGAGGTTGCGCCAGTGGTGCGCAATAAGTCCATCACCACCGACAAGGCGAAGCGTGAAGAGGCCGATCGCATTCGACGAATTATTCCCGCACAGGCATATATTGTGTGCCTCGATGAGCACGGCAAACACTGGAATACACGACAACTCGCTACACAGCTGGATGACTGGCAGCAGTCAGTACGTGATCTGGCACTGATTATTGGTGGTGCCGATGGCATTGATGCTGATTTTCTCGCCGCAGCGCGTCAAAAATGGTCACTCTCTAACCTGACTTTTCCTCATGGAATGGTCAGGGTAATGGTAATTGAACAACTTTACCGCGCCTGGAGTCTTTTGCAGGGGCACCCTTATCATCGAGATTGATACTATCTTCATGATTATTAGTGAAAAACCTCACATTTTTACATCCCCAAGCTGAGCAATTTCTGCTAACCTTTAATATTACTTGTGAATGAAACGTTTTGGTGCCAGCGGCGTCCAAAGCTTTGGCAAAGGGAAAACTCGGCTGGCCCGCTATGCAGCAACAATTTGTTTATCTGGCTTCGCAATCTCCACGACGACGTGAACTACTCACTCAAATTGGTGTGGCCTTTGAGACGCTCGACGTGGAGGTCGATGAAACGCGACTTGAGGCGGAACAGCCTCAGCAATATGTTGAACGCGTTGCACTGCTCAAGGCAAAGGCAGGCTATGAGAAATTATCAGGGAGAACTGACAGACCTGTGTTAGGTGCAGACACCACCGTTGTGCTTGATGAGCAATGCCTCGGCAAACCGGAAAATACAGCCAGTGCTATGCATATGTTGCACTCCTTATCGGGTCGCCAACATGAAGTGCTTTCTGCGGTAGCCCTGATCACGACAGACAACACCTACACGGCACTGTCTCGTAGCCAGGTTACCTTTGATGACGTCAGTGATGCACAGATACAGGCGTATTGCGAAAGCGGTGAGCCACTTGGCAAGGCAGGAGCTTATGCGATTCAGGGGCGTGGCGCCGTTTTTGTCAGACAACTTCAGGGGAGCTATTCAGGCGTGATGGGATTACCAGTGTATGAAACGGCGCAGTTGCTGCGCCAGGCGAGTGAGGCGCTGACGTGAGCGGTGAAATTTTAATTAATGTCACACCTAATGAAACCCGTGTTGCACTGGTTGAAAATGGGGTGTTGCAGGAAGTGTATATTGAGCGCGCACGCAAACGCGGGCTGGTTGGCAACATTTACATGGGGCGCGTATCGCGTGTATTGCCGGGTATGCAGGCCGCATTCATTGAAGCGGGCCTGGATCGTACGGCATTTTTACATGCCTCGGATATTGCACAGGATGGTGATGAAATAAAATCCATTACCGAGCTCGTACATGAAGGGCAGTCCATCATGGTGCAGGTGATTAAAGACCCGATTGGTACCAAGGGCGCACGTCTGACCACGCAGATATCGATTCCATCGCGTAACCTCGTGTTCATGCCGTTTTCTGAACACATTGGTGTATCAACCAAGATTGAAGATGAGCAGGAGCGCAATCGACTCAAGGAAATTATGCAGGAGATTGCCGACAGTAGTGAGCACAAGGGCTATATTTTACGCACAGCGGCAGAATCTGTGACGCAGGAAGACATCCGTGCTGATGTCGAATTTCTGCAACGTATGTGGCATGACATTCAGGAAAGCTCTACCACGATTGCACCTGAATCTATTGTGCATGAAGATTTTCCTTTAGCGATGCGAGTCATGCGTGATCTGGTGACACCTGATATTGAAAAAGTACGCATCGACTCACGTGAGTCACACAGCAGCGCAGTGAAATTTGCCAAGAAGCTGATTCCGGAAGTCGAAGGACGCATCGAGTATTACCCGGGCGAACGCCCCATCTTTGATATTTATTCCATCGAAGATGAAATTCAGAAAGCACTTGATAACAAGGTGCAGCTCAAGTCAGGTGGTTATCTGATTATTGATCAGACCGAGGCGATGACAACCATCGATGTGAATACCGGTGCCTTTGTCGGACATCGCACACTCGAAGAAACCATTTTCAAAACCAATCTTGAAGCAGCGCAATCCATTGCCCACCATCTGCGTCTACGCAACCTAGGGGGCATCATCATTATCGACTTTATCGATATGCAGGATGAAGAGCACAAACGTCAGGTATTGCGTGCACTGGAAAAATATCTGGATCGTGATCATGCCAAGTGCAACATTAGCACCGTGTCTTCACTCGGTCTGGTTGAGATGACGCGTAAGCGCACGCGCGAAAGCCTTGAGCAGGTGTTGTGTGAGTCCTGCCCAACCTGTAATGGTCGCGGTACATTGAAAACAGCGGAAAGCGTTTGTTATGAAATTTTTCGTGAGCTGTTGCGTGAAGCTCGTCAGTTCGAGGCGCATCAGTTTCTGGTGCTCGCATCGCAGGAAGTGGTGGATTTATTACTCGACGAGGAGTCGAACAGTGTTGCTGAACTGGAAACCTTTATTGGCATACCTATCAAGTTCCAGGTGGAGTCGCTCTATACCCAGGAACAGTATGACGTGGTCCTGATGTAACGGAATATCGAGTTTAGGTCATGCAAATCGAAAACCGCTTTATTCGCATCACACTGACGAGCATCTGGTATGTGTTCGCCGTGGGCATGGTGATGTTTGCGCTAGCCGTGTCGCTGGCGCGCATGCTGACACCGGTGATGAGTGAAGAGCGTGAAGCCATTGAAAGTTTGATCAGTGAATATGCCGGTCAGAAAATTCGCATCAGTGGCATGGAAGCGCAGTGGCGAGGCCTTGGCCCAAACATCGTGCTGAAAGATGTGCAGATATTTGATCAGTCTGGCGATCGACGTATCCTGCAATTTGAAGAGGCACAAATTGGCCTCGGTGTGTATGAATCACTGCGTGCACAGCAATTTATTCCCACAAGTTTAAAAGTTATTGGTGTGAGCATTGCGTTTACGCGCAAGCTGGATGGTAGTCTGAATATCCGTGGTATATCTGAATCAGGCAGTCGCGAGACCACCGAGTACAGCGATCTGCTGGCACAGTGGTTACTGGAACAACGCAGGCTTGCTATCGAAGATGGTGAAATATTCTGGAATGATGAAATCACTGGCGTGAAGGATCTGCGTTTTCGTGATGTTGATATCGCTATCCGCAATAACATTGATCGTCATCAACTCGATGGTAGCGTAGTGCTACCAGATAACCTCGGCAAGAAAATTCAGTTCGCAGTCGATCTGCAGGGCAACCTGCTTGACCCACTTGACTGGCAGGCCTCTGCGTTTGTCAGTGGCAAGGCCTTTCAGTTTGCTGAATGGCTGGGAGGGACATCACTAGGTGATATCTCGGTGCAGGATGGCGTGACAGATTTTTCAATCTGGGCCGACTGGGCAAATGGCAATATCAGTCGCGTGGAAGGTGATTTTGCCACGGACAATATGCAGGTCACCATCAACTCCTTGCAGCGTGAGCTTGCTTACGAAAGTGCTCGAGGCGTCGCCTTATGGGCCCGCAGCCGAACAGGCTGGAGCATGCATGTTAAACAGCTGGACCTGCAGCAACCTCAGCAAAGTCTACTTGATAATGAGTTTTACGTTACCTTTGGTGATAGCGGCAAAACGCTTGACGCTGAATTCCGTTATCTGCCGGTAAATGAAGTGACCGCATTGTTACTGTCGGGTGAACTGCTTGAGGATAATGTGGCCACGGCCCTGAAAGAAATTCAGCCCAGTGGTCTTCTTGGCAATGTGCGCCTGCACTACCAGGCTGATGCGACAGCCGCAGAGAAATTTTCGATTCAGGCTGATTTTAATAATTTACAGGTGCGCTCATGGGATACCTTTCCAGCAATGAGCGGGCTTACCGGTACACTGCAGACATCTCTGACTCAGGGTAGCATGACGCTGGACAGTCAAAACATTGGTATTCATTATGCGCCGCTATTTGATCAAGATACTCCACTGGAGAAAATTCGCGGCAAAGTGAGCTGGTCCAAGCAGGGTTCAGAATGGTATGTCGCGTCAGACAAGATTGATATTGAGAACGAAGGCATCTCTCTGCGTTCCCGCTTTGCGCTAAGCATTCCTGAGCAGGGTGGTTCGCCCTATGTTGAACTCGTTTCCAAGTTTGATGGTGCAGATGGTCGAGTCGCATTGAAATATTTACCTACCCGGGTGATGGATGCTGATGTGACTGAATGGCTGGAACACGCCATCATTGGTGGCCAGGTGCCTGACGGTGGTCTCATTCTGCGCGGTAAACTGGACGAGTTTCCCTTTGACAAGCATCAGGGCAAGTTTGAAACACGCATGAGCGTGCGTAATGCCGAACTCGATTACGTTCCAGACTGGCCAAAAATAACCGGCATTGATGCAGAGTTACTGTTTCTGGGGCGCAGCCTGACCCTGTCTGCATCTGCGGGAAAGATATTTGATTCACAAGTCACAAATGCCGATGTCGCTATCGCCGATATGAGTCTGGATACCCCGATTCTGACCTTGCAAGGCAGCATGAACGGCTATGTCAAAGACGCGCTGGATTTTGTGCGTATTACCGGTATCGCAGAAAGTTATGGTAACGCCTTCAAGCGAATTAACGCGAAAGGTAGAAGCGTCTTGAAACTGGATCTGAAAGTACCGCTCGATGAAAGTGAAGTGACAGTGAAGGGTGCGCTGCAGATGCGTGACAGTGTGTTTGGTCTGAAAGATATTGGTGTCAAGCTGGAAAACATTAACGGCACTCTAAACTTCAGTGAAGTGAATGTGTCTGCCAAAAAACTTCAGGGAGAAATACTCGGCAAACCGATTGATATCAACCTGAAGCCGCGCAAAAAAGCCAGTAATGATGAAGCGGATTATTTGCGCTTTATCGCCGAGACCCAAATTGATACCGATCTATTGACCCAATTTACCGGCCTCAAGCTGGACAAGATCATCGCCGGTCAAACAACCGGCAAGATCACCATCGATGTGCCAGAAGACCCTGATACAAGTAAAACACTGATTCAGTTTATCTCTGACCTGGAGGGGCTTGCCGTAAGTTTACCTGCACCGTTGGGTAAATCAGAAGGTATGCTGCGGCCGATTCAGTTCAAGAGTGAGCTGGTGAACCTCAAGCCGAATACCATCTGGATGAATTTTAATGACCAGATGTCGGCGAATATTGATGTTGCAGAAAATGATCAGCAGCAAATCGATATCAAGCGCGCGCATTTACATTTCGGTTCAGATGTACCAGAGCTATTTCACGATGAAGGCATTGTTGTCACAGGTAAGCTAGCTTCGCTGGTGGTGAATGACTGGCTAGACCTGTCGATACCACCCGCATCACCTGAGAAAGCAGTAACTAAACAACAGAGCCTGCTGGATAAGCTAGTAACAACCAACCTTGAAATCGAACAGATGATTGTTAACCGCCGTGTTATCACCAATGCGATACTTACCACCGAGCGAGAAGAGAAAGGCCTGCGTGTTGGTATCAAGTCAGCACAGGCGACAGGCACGATCCTGTTGCCCGATCAGCTGGCGAGCCAGCCGGTTGTTGCCAACTTTGATAATCTGGAATATTCACCACTGCAAGATAGTTACGATAGTAACGCAGACCCACGCAACTGGCCGGCGCTGGATGTCACCGTCAAAAATTTAAAATACGATGGTTATGATGTCGGTGAGGTAACGGCGCAGGTATCAAAAATACAGGAAGGCCTGTATCTCGATTCACTCAACGTGCAGTCAAGGCATTTTGAACTCTCCGGTAGTGGTGACTGGCGCTTTCATGAAGGCGATAACCTGACACGTCTGTCATTACAGCTAAACTCTGAAGATATGGGTAAGGCGCTGGAGAGTTTTGATTACGGTGATACACTGGCCGGTGGTCGCGTTGAGACGAATATGCAACTGCAATGGGAGGATGCCCCGGATGCAATTGCGTTTGAAAAAATATCAGGTGATATGAAACTGGATATACGTGAAGGTCGTCTGCTTGATGTCAAAGCCGGTGCCGGGCGGGTATTTGGCCTGCTAAGCCTGCAAACCTTGCCGCGACGATTGTTGCTCGATTTTAGCGATCTGTTTGCCAAGGGATTTAGTTTTGATACGGTGAATGGCAACTTCTCAATAGACGAGGGCGATGCCTTCACGACGGGCCTGAATATGGAAGGACCATCCGCACAGATAACCATATCCGGGCGTACCGGACTAGCGGAAGAAGATTATGATCAACTCGTTACGGTTGTACCGAAAGTCACCGCGAGTTTACCGGTGGCAGGCGCGATTGCCGGTGGTCCGATTGCCGGCGGATTATTGTTTGCCTTTGACAAGCTATTCAAAAAACAAATCGACAATATAACGCGGTTTCAGTACACGATTACTGGCTCATGGGAAGATCCCGTTGTTGAGCCACTGGAAAAAATTAATACACCAAGTACCGTTTCAGAAAATGAAGAAGGATAGCCCTGCATGACATCTGTTGCAGCAATACAAATGGCTTCTGGCCCAAACCTGAATGCGAACCTCATCGAGGCAGGTCGACTTATCAAAGATGCTGTCAAAGCAGGCGCACAATTAGTTGTGCTACCCGAAAACTTTGCCATGATGGGCATCAAGGACAGCGACAACCTGGCGCACCAGGAATCAGCCGGCGATGGCCCGATACAGGAGTTTCTATCACAGCAGGCAAGCCAGCACGGTATCTGGATAATCGGTGGTACCTTCCCTATGGTGTCACCCGATGCGGAGCGTGCCTATTCTTCCTGTCTGGTGTTCAATGATAAGGGTGAGCAGGTCGCTTCCTATCAAAAGATTCATCTGTTTGATGTGCATATCGATTCAACCGGCGAGAACTACAATGAATCAGAAGTTATTACACCCGGCGATCACATTGAAGTGATTGATAGTCCGTTTGGGAAAATAGGACTGGCGATCTGTTATGACCTGCGCTTCCCCGAACTGTTTCGGGCGATGGTCTCGCAGGGTGCACAAATCATTGCTGTACCCTCTGCGTTTACCGCCATCACCGGTAAGGCGCACTGGGAAGTGCTGTGCCGTTCACGTGCCGTTGAGAACATCAGTTACCTGATCGCGGCTGGACAGGGTGGCTACCATGTGAGTGGGCGTGAAACCTATGGTGATAGCATGATTGTGGATCCATGGGGGCAGGTACTCGATCGCCTGCCGCATGGCTCGGGCGTTGTCATTGCAGATATCGATGTGCAGCATGTCGAATCTATACGTAAAAACTTTCCGGCAATCGAACATCGTCGTTTGCACTGCGACTTCACACCAAAATGACTGACTACGCATCGGTTAACCAGCCTCACACACTGGCAGCCATTGAAGCACAAGGACAAACCCTGCAGCTTGAGGACGGCTCACGCTGGGACGTATACAGTGGTTTTGTGCCTGTGACTGCTCATTGGAATGAGGGTGATATGATCAATGTGCGTGCCTCACGTGATGATGAATATCCGTATCACATAATTAATATTCATAAGAATCAGTCGGCAGATGCACGGCTTATTCCTTAGTTTTGCAGCGTTTGATGCTGGACCCTATTTTATATGCGGCGGCCGCGCCGCTACGGGTTACTTTCTTTGCGCGCACAAAGAAAGTAACCAAAGAAAATGCGCCCCCTGACTTGCTCACTACGTGAGTTCTCTCGATGCTCGTTGAAATCAGCGCAAATCAAACTCGCTACGCTCAAACATGTGATTTGCTAAACCTGATTTCACCTGTGCGTCTCGACAGCGTCAAAGGGGTAAAAAACCGTGCCACTACTGAATCACGGGCTTCTGATATATACTGGAAGCGGACTGTTGATAGAGTCGTGGATAGCATAATGCAGTTATGACCGTTTAAGAAGTAATAGCTCAACATTTATCAAAATATATACCTACTAGAAAGAGATAGGCATGGAAGAAATCGATAACCCTTTTAAAAAAGCAGGGATGGTTCTACTTGTTATCGGAATCATAGATATTGCTGTAATGGCATATTGTATTAGTAATGAAATAAGCTATTCATCCAGCTTTAATATCTTTGCTGTAATTGCTGGAATATTTCTTATAAAAGGTAGCGTAAAAACTGCACGTGTGGTTCGATGGTTTAGTGCTTTCTTTATTATTACGTTTGTCGTAATGATATTTCTTTACCCAGTAATTATGCCACTCGAATTATTAGTAACCCGAGCAAAGCTAAATACTGCTAGTATGCTTGGCTCCTTTTCTTTTTCAATTATATTTATGGGCGTGCTTCTCTGGTTGTATAAAGAATTGTCTGTCCCTGTTGCGCTAGCCAAATATGAATCTGCAGGTTACAAGACAGGAAGACCTAAGTCTGCGTTGTTCGCAGTTCTCGGGCTAATCGTATTTGGCGGCTCACTTTTCGCGCTTATAATGCATGGTGAATCTGCCGATAAAGCGAAAACCTTAGCGAAAGAGCAATTAGGCGAAAGTTACGAATATCATATAAGCAGCATAAGGATTTCAGGTGGTAAAGGCTCAGCGGTGGTCGTAGCATATAATTCGAATGAAATTAAAAATATCAATGTTAATTGGTGAAGCACTATAAATGAGTGTTTGCTTACAGCAAAATACTGAAAACTGACGCACAGAGTTATATATAAACCCATGAGCGCTAAGACTAGATTTATTCTTGTCACAAACGAAAGCGATGCTAGTAGTTTTGATTTCTATGATTTGTTACTCAGAAAAAATGACGAAAAAATATGGTCAATGTTAATGTGGAGATCTCAAGAGAATGCGGATAAGTTTTTAAAGGAAATCAAGAGTCTTGATAAGAAGTACAAGATAATTGAAATCAACAAAACTGAATATGACGATTTTCTCAGTAGAACTAAAGAAACAAATCAGGAATTTAATATTGAGTTATTTGATTAATGCCCTTGATTTGAATCATGATACAAAATAAATTTTCTTTAACGGTGGATTGTCCGCTATCGCGGATCAATAGACACTCAACTACTTTTCGGTTTGCATTCTTCTGTACGGAGGATATGAAAATGTGTAGTGGTTGCGGGTCTTCGAGATACAAAGACAAAATAGATAAAACAGCCTGGAGTTAATGATCGGTTTTTAGAACTTCAATTTCAATTAAGAACGTTGTCCCTTCATTTACTTTACTTTTAACATCCAGCTTTGCGTTCATCAACTCAATGAGTTCCTTAGTTATGGTTAAACCGATACCGGTACCTTCGATATTCATTGATTTACTGAGGCGTGAGAATGGTTTGAAAATGTCGTTTAGTTCTTCGTCACTTATTCCAATGCCAGTATCCTGAACGCCAATTTGTAGTGAATGCTCACCAAGACTTTCTACAAAAACATTGACGGAGCCATTTTCGCGATTATATTTAATAGCGTTACTTAGCAAGTTAACAAGTACCTGTTTAAAGCGCCTGCTATCAAGAAATGCGATTAAATTCTTTGCTTTACCGATAGACTTGTTGATGGTGATATTTTGTTCTTTTGCATTTGCACTTACAATGGAAACCGATTCGTTTATGACCTCTTCAAGGTTTGTTTTTTCAATATTTAATGTCAGACTTCCTTGTTCAATTTTTTCGAGATCAAGAATATCATTTACTAGTTCTAATAAATGTCTACCGGCGGTAAGTATTTCATTGTTAAAGTCGATGGAGTTATCTTCTTTGAGCGTCGTCTCAAGTAGCTGACTGAAACCGATGATTGCATTTAAGGGGGTACGGAGTTCATGACTCATTTGTGACATAAAATCAGATTTTGCGTTATTCGCATTATTTGCATCATTTACTGCTCTAGACAATTCCTGCGTCCGCTCAAGCACGCGTGTTTCAAGCTTTTGATTAGTGCTATATAGTTCATTCTGTGTTTCTTCTAATTTATGCACTGTCTTTTTTAGATCTCTAGACAGGGCAACCTGTGATTTATAGTGCCAGAGCATCAATGATACTACGATCAAAAAAATTGCTATCGCCGCTGACATTAGAACCATTTTTACGGTAATAATAGGATCATCTTCTCCGTACCACTTTTTATAGATGGTGTGATAGGCATTTGAATTGATGAACTGTTGAGTAGCCGTACTTAATTGATCCTGTAGCCTAATATTATCTTTGTTTATGGCTATACCACGCTTAATGACTTTTACTGGCAGTTTTACTGCTTTTATCAAGGAGTCGACTTTTGCCTGTTTGGCGTAGATAAAGGCTATTTCTTTTGGATAAACAATTGCATCTATTTGTCCGGACATCAAAGAGAATAATGCTGACGGAAAATCTTCAAATATTGTGAGTTGCTCTTTGAGATTATTACTTCTGGCAATCCTGGTGCCAACATTCGTTCTGACTGAACCGGTAGGTCTATTCGATAAACTCTGAATATTCTGTATATCAATATTATCAGTACGTACCAGAATAGAAATAACAGATGTTTCGACAGGTGTGGTAAAAAATGCAAATTCTTTTCGGGCGTTTGTTATCCCGAGGTTCGGTATGGCATCAGCTCTGTTTTGTTTGAACTCATTGATGACGCCTTTCCAGGTGGGCATGACTTTATATGAGACTTTTATATTGGCCTGTTCGGCAATAGCATTGAAAATATCAATGGCAAAGCCATAAGGCTCGCCTTGCTCGTCTATCTGATAATGTGGTGGAAAACTCGCTGGGACAGCTGCAATGAGTGTTTTTACATTATTCTCTGCAGATGCAGATAGTGGCGCGATGATGATGAGAATAAAAAAACTTATGCGCAAGAATAATGATGTCGTAAAGAATTTCATAAGCTAAGGATAGTAAATATTTGGCTGTTTGAGTCCTTATAATACTTATTTAGCTTCAAAAAACGACATGGTATGTATGTTGTGAAATCGTTCACTTCGAAAAATAAACATTTTTATTGCTCTGGTTTTTATTGTTTTTAAGAGGAAATTATTTCTTTATGCAGGGCATTCTCATGCAGCTCCTCATAACTGCGCAGTTAAGTATAGCTGCTACTTTTGTCATGCAAAGAAAAGCTAGCCCTCGCAGGGCGAAAAATTATTCAGCAATAACTTCTTTTAGATACTGGAACAACTTTCGGTAATTCTTTGGTGGTTTGTTATTAGCCCGTTCCTGCTGAACACCGCGTAGCAGTTGTCGGATATGTTGACGATCAATGTTCGGGTATTCCTCAATCAGCGCATTGAGTGTATTGTCATCATCAATCAAGCGTTCACGCCACTGTTCGAGTTTATGCAGGGCAGTAGTCTCACTGCGGCGTTGTTCTTCGAGCACATCTAACTGAAGTTGCGCGTCATCCAGTTCAACATCACGCAGTAGCTTGCCGAGGTATTTTAACTGACGCTTTTTCGCACCATAGGCCTTGATACTCTGGTAGTCAGCGATGCCACGCAGCACCTTGTCGGGCAATTGCAGTTTACGGAGCCTGGTCTCGTTCAGCTGTGACAGTTCGTGCGCCAGATCCTGCAGTGCCAGAAATTCACGTTTTACCTGGGATTTGCTCTTTTCTTCGAGATCATCGGACATGGCGGCATGTTACCGTGAAACCGTTGTCACGACGACCTTTTTACCTATTTTGAATGCGTTAGGGCTTAGCCTGTCAGGCCGTAGGCAGTGAGGAGTTCTTTGGCTCGGCCGGTCTGTGCTTCGCGTACCCAGACATGGGAGATGGGGTGCTCTGCTTCATGATTATCATACTTGATATCGACTTCGAGGCCGATGGCATCCAGCATGTTGGCGACCTGAAGCGCACGCTCAGAGTAGTGCGTCTCATAGACTTCCGTCCACCGAGTGTGCGGTATGTGATGTGAGGATGCCTGGGGGGGCACATCCTTCTCTGGCGTCATAATCGTGTACACAATTTGTTTAGTTATTATACAAATCGTAGAACAAGTAGACAGAGATGCAAGGGGCTTGTCTAAATTATCGCCTTTTTGTCGAAAATTAGACCAGATATATCGCGGCCAGGCCGAGAAATGCCATAAAGCCGATGACATCGGTGATGGTGGTCAGCACGACACCACCCGCGAGTGCCGGATCGGCGCCAAGTTTGCGCAGGAAGGAGGGCAAGGTTGCACCGGCAAACGCGGCAGTGATGAGATTTATGACCATGGCTGCGGCGATAATCAGGCCCAGCTGGATATTACTAAACCAGAGTACTGTGATGGCGGCGACAATCAGTGCCCATAGCAGGCCATTTAACAAGCCGACTGATAATTCCTTGAACATCAGACGGCGGGCATTGGTGTCACCGATTTGACCGAGGGCCATGCCGCGGATCACCAGTGTGAGGGTCTGATTGCCAGCAATGCCACCCATGCTGGCTACAATGGGCATGAGTACAGCCAGCGCCACAAGCTGGTCAATAGTCTGCTCAAACAGGCCAATAACATAAGAGGCGATAAATGCAGTAAACAGGTTCAGGCCAAGCCAGATAGCGCGACGTCGTGTACTCACCAGCACTGGCGCGAACATATCATGCTCTTCATTCAGGCCGGCGCGGCTGAGGATGTCCTGTTCGGCACTTTCACGAATGACGTCGACGACGTCATCAACGGTGATACGCCCCAGTAGGTAGCCCTGTTCATCGACGACCGGCGCCGAAACAAGGTCACGGTATTCAAATAAGGCAGCGACTTCGGTATTGGGCATGCCGGCTGGTATGGGTTCGACATCCTGCGACAACAGCTCGCCAATCGTGGCTTCAAGATCACGCGTCAGCAGGTAGGTCAGTGGCACGGTACCGAGAAATTTATTATTGCGCGTGACGACGATAAGGCTATCGGTAATCTGCGGGATATTTCCACGACGTCGCAGGTAACGCAGTACCACATCCACGGTAACGTCGGGACGCACCGTGATGGTGTCGGTGTTCATCAGGCCGCCGGCGGTATCTTCCGGGTAGTGCAGAATGGCTTCAACGCGACGTCGATCCTGACTATCCAGAGACTGCAGCACTACGTCGGTGACGGTATCTGGCAGATCCTGAATAAAGTCGGCCATGTCATCGACCGCAAGGGCCTCGGTCAATGCCACCAGTTGATCAGGGTTCATCTCACGAATCAGCGATTCACTGATATCGTCACTGACCTCAAGCAGCACATCACCTTTGAGGTCTGGATCGATGAGCTCCCAGACAAAATCACGTTTTTCTGGTGTCAGGGCTTCAATGAGATGGGCGATCTCGGCCGGGTAGAGGCCGTTCAGCATCAGGCGAACCTGCAGTAAGCTGCCGCTCTGCGTGGCCTCGGCTAACTGTTGCAGGCGTGCGACAGGTTGCTGATTTTCCTGGGTTGTTTCCGTCATGCTGATAATACAACTGGTTGGTAACCGCGAAACATATTATGCCTGCATTAGCGCGCGAGCGATACTGCTATGCATTCAAATGCCGGACAACAACATGAGTGAACACCCTACGGGTAACTAGAGCAGATTCATTTTTTCCAGAATCGCGGTGATATCTGACTGGCTGCCTGCCTTGAGAGTTCGTTTTGCGAGGCTGGCGAGTTTACTGATATTTGTTTCTTTCACCAGGCGTTTAACTTCAAGCAAGGTGGTTGGCTGCATACTAAACTCACGCAGGCCGAGCCCAAGTAGCAGACGGGTGTAGTTTGGATCACCGGCCATTTCACCACACATCGACACCGGGATACCGGCCTTGTTGCCGGCCTGTATGGTCATGGCAATCAACTGTAATACGGCCGGATTGACCGGGTCATATAGATAACTGACCTCATCATCGATACGGTCGATGGCGAGTGTGTATTGAATCAGGTCATTGGTGCCGATCGACAGGAAGTCGAGCTCAGCGGCAAACTGGTTTGCCATGAGTGCAGCCGCAGGTACTTCGATCATGCCGCCAACAGCGATTTTGTCATCGAACTTGATCTTTTCTTTGGTGAGCTGGCGCTTGGTTAGATCAATTATCTGTAAGGTCTGCTTCAGCTCCATGATGTTGGTCAGCATCGGTATCATGATGCGCACATTGCCATAGGCGGAGGCACGTAGAATGGCGCGAATCTGTGGTAAGAACAGGCTCGGGTCTTTCAGACACAGACGGATGGCACGCAAACCAAGCGCGGGGTTTGCACCAACCGGGCCGCTATTAGTGCTATCGACCTGTTTATCGGCGCCCAGGTCGAGGGTGCGGATGGTTACCGGTGCGCCCTTTAAGGCGCGTACGATGCGTTGATAGGCCTTGAACTGTTCATTCTCATCCGGCACGGTCGTGCGGTTCATATAGAGGAACTCAGTGCGATACAGGCCAACACCTTCGGCAGCCACGCGTCTTACCGCGGGTAGATCTTCAGGGAGTTCAATATTGGCATGCAGACGAATACGTTGCTTGTCTTTGGTGATGGCCGGTTTATCTTTAAGTTTATTTAACTCGCTGCGAGCTTTTTTCTGTTGACGTTGTAACTTGCGGTAATGTGTCTGGATCGTATCTTCAACATTGGCCAGCAACACACCTTCGTTAGCATCAATAATGACGGTCTCATCATCATTGATATAGTGATGTGCATTTTTGACACCGACAATGGCCGGGATATTCAGACTGCGCGCCAGAATCGAGGTATGTGAGGTCGGACCACCGTATTCAGTAACGAACCCGGCGATACCATAATGTTGCATTAACACCGTATCGGCAGGAGTGAGGTCATCGGCAATCAGGATATAGCCTTTGAGGCGGCTTTCCAGATCAGTCTCGGACTGATCCGTCTCGGATAACAGAATACCCTGAATACGATTTACGACATGATCAATATCATCCTTGCGTGTACGCAGATAAGGATCGTCCATTTCTTCGAATACCTTGACCAGGGTATCGCGTTGCTGCTTCAGCGCCCATTCGGCATTGCAGTACTCAGACTGCATGATCTCAATCGGCACATCAACCAGCATGGAGTCATCGAGCATTAATAGATGGGTATCGATGAAAGATTTAATATCAGCGGGTGTGCTCTTGGGGATATGTTTTTTTACAGCATTGAGCTGCATGACGGCTGTTTTCAGAGCCTGTTTGAAACGTGCGACTTCGTCTTTGACGAATTTTTTCGGTACCACATACTCAGGAATCTCCAGCTGGCCACGTTGCATGACATAGGCCTTGCCGATGGCAATATTGCTGGATATGCCTATTCCTGAGAGGGCGACACTCATCGCTGTAATTGTCTCCTGATAATGCGTCGTTTATTCATCTTCACCAAATCGATCATTAATGAGCGTTTCCAGTTCACCAATCGCTTCATTTTCATCTTCGCCATTTGCAGCCAGTGTTAGCTCGGCCCCCTGTGCTGCGGCCAGCATCATGACACCCATTATGCTTTTGCCATTTACCGTTTTGTTATCACGTCGCAATTCTATATTCGAGGCAAACCGTGATGCCAGAGTGACAAACTTTGCTGCCGCACGCGCATGCAGGCCAAGTCGATTACAGATAGTGACCTGTTTTTCCATTTTCTTTTTTATGCTCCATCCAGATGGCAAGTTAGTACACCATCTTTACCACCCGAGATAGCCTTGACGACTAGTTCGTCAATACTCAGGTTAGGATAATTTAACACTCGTATTAGCATTGGCAGGTTGATACCGCCAATGACTCGCACATGTTCCTGTTGTTGTAATTTACAGGCAATGTTACTGGGCGTTGAACCGTACATGTCGGTCAGCACGAGTACGCCATCGCCGTGGTCAAGCTCATTGGAGAGGGCATAAGCCATGTCGAGCATGACATCGGTATCCGATGAAGGCTCCACTTCGATAACACGGTTTTCCACGGGGCAGACGCCCAACATGTTGGTGGCTTCATCGAGCAGGGTACGGCCAATTTTGCCGTGCGTGATTATTAACAAACTGACCATCAAGCTAATTCTCTGTGTCGTATTAATACAGGATATTGCTTGGCTTTGAAATATTCTGCAAGTCTGGATGTGATATAGACTGAGCGATGTCGTCCACCGGTGCAGCCACAGGCGATTTTCATATAACTTTTGTTGGCTTTTTCGAATTCCGGTAACCAGGTATCAACAAAACCAACCAGATCAGTGTACATTTTTTCGGCTAGTGCCTGACTATCAAGAAAATCTTTCACCGGTTTATCCAGCCCGCTTAAGGCGCGCAGTGACTCTTCCCAGTGAGGGTTTGGCAGGCAGCGCATATCAAACACGAAATCGGCATCACCAGGCACGCCATTGCGAAAACCAAATGACTCGAGCATGACAGACATCCTGTTTTCCTGACCAGGTTCGGTATCGGTATGCTCGCGTATTAACTGCCGCAAAGCATGCACATTTAAATGGGTCGTATCGATACGTAGACTGGCGGTGATAGAGATGTTATTTAATAGTTGATGCTCTAACGCAATCGCTTCTTTCAATGGGACATCTACACTGGTGAGAGGATGGCGACGGCGGGTTTCATTAAAGCGATTCAGTATGATCTCATCATTGGCTTCGATAAAAACAACTTTGACATCAATGCACTGATTTTTTAATTCATCGAGTACTCCGGGAAAGTTACTCAAATCTTCTGCCTGGTTGCGTGAATCGATGCCTACCGCTGCCTTATCCAGATGATAATTTTCGGTGCACATTTCTGTTGCAAAGGCGGGTAGCAGACTAACCGGCAGGTTGTCGACACAATAGTAGCCAAGATCTTCAAGCGCATTTAATGCGGTGCTTTTTCCTGCCCCTGACAGGCCACTAATAATGAACAGTTGCATCGTGTTTAATTTATGAATAGTTTCTGTTTGGCGATAAAGTCTTCAGCGGCATTATAGCCCTTGATCGACAGAATATGATTTCTTATTGCGACCTCAACAATAACCGCCATATTACGCCCAGGGGCAACGGGAATGGTTATCTGTGGAACATCGACGTCGAGAATAGTCTGGGTGCCATGACTACCGCGGAGTCGATCAATCGATTGCAACTGTTCTTCGGAAAATTGTTGTAAATGAATAATCAGGCGCAGATATTTGGTCTCACGCATGGCGCTGTCACCAAACATAGTGCGAATGTTGAGAATACCCAGGCCGCGCACTTCGAGAAAATCCTGTAAAGCTGGTGGGCAACCACCGCTCACGATTTCAGGTTCGGCAAGAAAAAATTCGGGAGTGTCATCAGCAATCAGACGATGACCACGGCTGAGCAGTTCCAGTGCCAGTTCACTTTTACCGATACCACTATCACCTGTTAACAGAACACCGATACCCATTACATCCATGAATACACCATGCATGGTGATGCGTTTTGCCAGTGTGTGTGACAAATAGTATTGTAGATGATTAACGACAGACTGACTGTTTTGTGTCGCGGTAAACAGCGGCGTCTCGCTTTTGTTTGCCAGCTCGAGTAGCTCAGGTGTTGCTTCAAGGCTTCTTGCCAGGATCATACACAGTGGTTTGCTGTCGAACAGGTTTGTTAGCATATGCTGACGCTGATCGGCAGCAGTATTTTTCAGGTATTCGTATTCCTGCCTGCCAATGACCTGCACCTGATGCAGGTGAATAAAATTCAGGTGTCCGGCGAGAGATAAATCTTCAATTGGGTTGGCGTTATTCTCACTATCAAGTGCAATGTTTCGCTCTTTGCCGTTTTGACCACCAATCCAGGTAAGACCTAGACGTTTTTGGTGCGTGGCAAATAATTGCTCAGCAGAGATCTGGTTTGGCATGTTGAGTGAGTTTAGGTGTCTGCAAAAAGGTTATAAAGCGCTTCCTGATTATTCGTCAGGCGCAGTTTGTTACAGAAATCTTTATTGGCAAATTGCTCTGCCAGCTTGGCGAGTAGTTGTAAGTGCGTTTCAGTGGATTCCTCAGGAACCAGCAGCGCGAAAAACAGATCGACTGGCTCATTATCAATGGCATCAAAAGCAATGCTTTCTTTAAGATGTAGGAAAGCGCCAACACAGCTTTGTATTTTATCTAGTCGACCATGGGGTATCGCTACCCCATGGCCAATTCCGGTACTACCAAGACGCTCACGAGCAATCAGGCTTTCAAACACGGCGTTTGATGTAAGTGTGACCTGACTGGTAGCAAGTAAATCACTGAGTAATTCTAGTACTGCCTTTTTACTTGTTACTTCCACATTACAGGATATGCGTTCCGGAGAAATGATATCGCTGATGGTCATGATGTGAGCGGTAGCTTCCAATGTCTTTAAAACCGTTTGCTAAGGTTATTCCAGGTTCTGCTTCTTAATACTGCCTTCACTACGATGATGGTCAGTGAGTTTTTCTTTGTGTTTTTTAATCTGTCTATCGAGTTTGTCGATGAGGTCATCTATCGCGGCATACATGTTGCTCGATTCGGCATCAGCAAACAAATTACCACCGCTGACATGCACTGTAGACTCCGCTTTCTGGCGCTCTTTTTCAACCGTGAGGATAACATGGACGTCATTAATATGATCAAAATGTCGCTCAAGTTTTTCGAACTTGGTGTTGACGTAATTGTGCAGGGCTTCGGTGAGATCTACGTGGTGTCCGGTTACATTGATTTGCATAAACATCCTCCTGTTTTCGGTGTCTATAGTAGTCGCTTACGCTCATTGGATGGCGGGATTGACATCGCTTCGCGATATTTTGCGACCGTTCTTCGTGCTACTTTAATCCCCTGATCGTCAAGAATTTTTGCAAGTTTACTGTCGCTCAGGGGCTTTTTGGGTTCTTCAGCAGCAATGAGTTTTTTGATCATCGCGCGTATCGCAGTGGAGGAGCATTCGCCGCCACTACTGGTATTCACATGGCTGGAGAAAAAGTACTTCAGCTCATAAATCCCACGTGGTGTATGCATGTATTTGCGGGTCGTGACACGCGAGATGGTGGATTCATGCATGCTGACTTCTTCGGCAACATCATGCAGCACCAGCGCTTTCATAGCTTCTTCACCATGTTCAAGAAATCCCCGCTGGCGCTCGACGATACAGGTGGCGACTTTCAGCAGGGTTTCATTGCGTGACATCAGGCTCTTCAGGAACCAGCGGGCCTCCTGCAGATGATTTTTCAGGTAGTTGTTATCACTGCTGTTGTCGGCACGACGAATCATGCCAGCATAAGTCTGATTAATTCGCAATTTTGGGGCACTTTGTGCATTCAATTCAATTTTCCAGATGCCTTTGACTTTTTTGACGTAAACATCGGGGACAATATATTCAGCCTTGCTGGAAGACAGGTGGCTACCGGGACGCGGGTTGAGCGAACGAATCAGCATGACGGTCTGCTGTAAATCTTCCTCAGACATTTTCATGCGTCGGATGAGCTGATTAAAATCATGACTCCCGAGGAGGTCCAGGTGCTCGGTGACGATTCTCGTGGCTTCATCACGCCAGGGTGTATCATGTTCCAGCTGTTGTAACTGCAAATGCAGACATTCTCCAAGATCACGGGCAGCCACGCCGACCGGGTCAAAACTCTGGATACGGCGTAAAACTGCCTCCACTTCCTGTAATTCTATTTCATGTTCTTCACTGAGACTTTGATGTATATCAGCTACTGGTGTTGTCAGGTAGCCGTCATCGTTGATGGAATCGATAATCATTGTGGCGATGGCTTCATCCGTTTCCGAGAAGGGCGTCAGGCCCATTTGCCAGAGTAAATGTTCACGCAGATCTTCGCCCGTTTCATGAACCGATTCCGAGTTGCGTTCATCGAAATCCTGATTACTGCTGGGCGCACTGGAAACCGGGGTAATATGCTCGTAGACATCTTCCCATGCGGTATCAACGGGTAATTCGTCTGGCATATCGGTATTTTGCAGATCAACTTCTGCATCGCGTTGCGTTTCCGCATTCTGGGTAGCGTCTTCGCTGCTGTCAGAGCTGCTGGTTTCTTCGTTGGCGCTGGTTTCCTCAGCACTATCCTCAGGATTTTCTAGCAGGGGATTGCTTTCCAGTGCCTCCTGGATCTCTGTCTGCAGTTCAAGCGAAGACAGCTGCAGCAGGCGTATTGCCTGTTGCAATTGCGGTGTCATGGTCAGGTTTTGACCGAGACGAAGCTGGATGGATTGCTTCATGTTTCCTAGTAGATATGTATAAAGGCTGCGGTGAGCTGTTCTTACTGATAGTGTAGCGCAAAATTTGTGCCAATCTAGACTTGATTTTTTCTAAAGTTCAAAATCGTGCCCGAGATAGACTTCACGGACTTTTTCGTTGGCGAGAATGGTCTGTGGGTTGCCTTCTGCAATGACCGCACCTTCATTGATAATATAAGCGCGTTCACAGATTTTCATGGTTTCACGCACGTTATGATCGGTAATCAAAACACCGATATCGCGTTGCTGCAGGTGCTCGATAATCTTATGAATATCAATGACCGAAATAGGGTCAACGCCAGCAAATGGTTCATCCAGAAGAATGAAGTGTGGTTTGGTGGCCAGCGCGCGGGCAATTTCGACACGCCGGCGCTCACCGCCGGACAGGCTCATGCCGAGCGAATCACGGATATGTGTGATATGTAATTCCTGTAATAGTTCTTCGGTATATTCACTGCGTTCAGCGTTGCTCAGCCCGGGCTGGGCCTGCAGGATAGCGAGGATATTTTCCTGCACCGTCAGCTTACGGAATACCGAGGCTTCCTGTGGTAGATAGCCAATACCAAGGCGTGCACGCATGTGCATGGGAAACTTGCTGATGTCGTTGTCACCTAGATAGACACTGCCTTTTTCTGCGGCGATCAAACCAACAATCATATAAAAGCAGGTGGTCTTGCCGGCGCCATTCGGACCAAGCAGGCCGACGACTTCGCCGCTATTTACATGTAAGGATACGTCGTTGACGACGGCCCTGGACTTATAGTGTTTCGTCAGGCCCTTGGCGACCAGTGCTGTCATTGTCAGGGTTTCTTTTCAGGTTGGAGTGTTATGCGAACACGTTGTTTGGGTTTGCCGGATCCAGTCTCACCGGAACCTGTTGCGGTACGCGATGAATTGGCCAGTACCTGATCTTTATTGATGTCGTAGGTGATGGTTTCACCAGTAAAGGTGTTGCCTTCCTGATCCACTTTGGCGGACTTGTTTAATATAACCGTTGCCTTGGTGGCATCATAGACGATGACTTTTGCCTGCGCCGTGACATCACCCTGTTTGCTATCCGGACGTTGCTTGTATTTAGCCGGATTGCCGGTAGCCCTGACGCTGTCGAGGCCTTTTTCCTTGTCACGATACACCGTGATCTTGTCAGCAGTCATTTTGATTGAGCCACGCGTCATGACCACATTACCACTAAAGGTACTAATGCCTTTTTTGTCGTTGACGTCGACGCGGTCGGCATCAATGGTGGTGGGCTGATCGCGATCTGTTTTCAATGCCGTTGCAGGCATCGCGATGCTGATCAATAACAGGAGCAATGCAGAGCGGCTCACATAATTATTCATAATAGACCTTCACGTTTTCAAGTAATTGTAAAACACCTTTACGGATATATGCACGCATCCCGACGCCCTCGGTGGTTTGCGTCGGACTTTTCATCACAACACGGCTATCCGTTTCAGCAAACTCCGTTTTCGGATGAATTTTCAGGGTATCAGTAAAAAGCTGTACGGGTTTGTTCGTTGGACCACTTTTACGGCTGATCGTCACATTGCCGCTAAGAAAAACCAGTTCACCACCGCTTGTGAATGAACCGCGATCAGATTTAATCAGCCAGGGTGGGCCACTTTTGCGGAACATTAGTATCGAGGGTGAGTTCAGTTCTGTGGTGTCATCATCGGGGAAATGCTGCATGAATGGTGCGCTGATACGGTGCTTGGGCTTGCCGTCGTTACCCATCGTGGTAAGCACAAAATCTTCCATAAAGTAGTCAGGATCATGACGTTGTGCGACGCGGGCCTTTTTCTCTTCATCGCTTTCAAACAGGTTTTGCAGCCACGCACTAAAACCAACAAGCAGTACGAGGGTAACAATGGGAATGATTTTTCCTGGCGTCATTGTAGATAGCTTTGCAGTTTATCCTGTAGTTTGCCCTGTGCCTCCATGATGAGTTCAACGACATCGCGCGCCGCACCGCGTCCACCGGGGCGAGTGGTCTGCCAGTCTGCATGCTCAACGACAAACGGGTGGCCGTTGTCTGGCGTGATGGCTAGCCCCACTTTGGTCATGACTGGCAGGTCAACGACGTCATCGCCAACATAGGCAATTTCATCAGTACTGATGTGCAGTTTTTCGACAAGCTTATTAAAGGCGACAATTTTATCTTTGGCACCCTGATAGACATGCTCGATATTCAGGCTGGCCATGCGATATTCCACTACTTTGGAGGTGCGTGCAGTAATGATGGCAATATCAACGCCGCTATCCTGCAGCATCTTCATGCCGTGACCATCGAGTGAATGAAAGGCCTTGTATTCCAGCCCGTCATCACCAAGGAACAGGCTACCATCGGTTAGCACGCCATCGACGTCAAAGATAACGAGTTTAATCTTTGCGGCTTTTTCCAGGACCTCTTTGGTAATGTCTTTCATTATTATTTTCCTGTATTGAATTAGACGACACCGGCGCGTAGCAGGTCATGCATATTGAGCGCGCCGACTAGTCGGTTGTCTTTATCGGTAACAAGTAGCGCAGTGATTTTATGGGTTTGCATCATGTGCAGGGCTTCTTCAGCGAGCGCGCTATCGTGAATCGTCTTTGCCGAGGTATTCATCACATCGGCAATGTGTGTGCTGGAGATATCGACGTCGTTATCAAGGCAGCGGCGTAGATCCCCATCGGTAAAAACACCCAGAATATTTTCATTCGTATCGATGACTGCCGTCATGCCCAGACGTTTGGCACTGATCTCCAGCAAGGCATCTTTGAGCAGGGCATCGCCACTGATTTTGGGTATATCGGTACCGGTATGCATGAGATCGGTGATATGTAACAACAGGCGCCGTCCCAGTCGGCCCGCCGGATGTGAACGTGCAAAATCCTCTTCAGAAAAACCGCGTGCATCAAGCAGGGCGATCGCCAGCGCATCACCCATGACCAGCGCGACTGTGGTGCTAGTGGTGGGTGCGAGTCCAAGCGGACAGGCTTCCTGTTCTACACCCACAAAAATATGTGCCGTGGCAGCGCGTGCGAGACTTGATTCTGGCTTACCCGTTAATGCAATTAATGGTATATGCAGGCGTTTCAATAAAGGCAGTAGCGTTAGTACTTCATCTGTCTCGCCAGAATTCGAGATCGCCAGGATGACGTCATCGGCGGTAATCATGCCAAAATCGCCATGTGCTGCTTCACCGGGATGAACAAAAAAAGCCGGTGAGCCCGTACTCGCCAGGGTGGAGGCAATCTTGCCACCGATATGCCCGGACTTGCCCATGCCAATGACGATGATGCGACCTTTGCATTCCAGCATTAGCTGGCAGGCAGTCACAAATTGCTCGTCTAGATGGGCAGTCATGTTTTTAATGGCCTGTGCCTCATTCTCAATGACGGCTTTGGCCAGTTTCTGAAATTCTGATTGATTCATATGAGATCTATTGACGGGCAGGGTAACCAGTTTCGGCTAGTAGTGTTTTTATTTTTGTTTCATCAATGGTCTCACCACTGATGTCGATATTACCTGTTGGGATATCAACGCTGACGGAGGAGATACCCGGCAATTTACCGAGCGCCTCGGTGATGGCGGCAACACAGCCGGCGCATTTGATATTCTCTGCTGTAACCCGCATTTCCATTACGTCGCTCCAATCGCGGAAAAGTATAAAAATATCATATAGCCTGTATAGCCAGCCAGTAATGTTGCACCTTCAAAGCGGTTAATTTTGCCTTGTCCACGGCGCGGCGCGAATGACATGACATACAGCGCCAGGCTAAGTATGAACATGGCGGTGAAATCACGGCTGAGGGCCTGTGATTCAAAGCTGAAGGCGGTTATCAGGCCCGGGATGCCCATCACGCCGAGCAGATTAAACATGTTAGAACCAATGATGTTGCCGATGGCCATGTCATCCTCTTTGCGTAGTACGCAGAGTATCGAGGCGGCCAGTTCAGGTAGCGAAGTGCCGATCGCAATAATGGTCAGGCCAATCACCAGATCGCTAATGCCAAAATACTGGGCGACGTTAACGGAACCCCATACCACGACTTTGGAGCTGGCCATCAGTATTACCAGACCGGTAATCAGCCAGCCTACCGACCACAGCATTGAGCGTCCTTTAGGGATTTCATCGTCAAATTCCTGCGCCAGTGGATCAACACGCTTACGCAGCCCGAGTCTGACTACCCAGAAAATCATGCCGAGCATGCCGGTTAATAAGATGAGCGAATCCATGAGATCGAGCTCCTGATCCATCATCATCAGCAGTGCCAGGACAATTACGGCAAACATCAATGGAAATTCGCGTCGCAGGGTTTCGGATTTCACTGCGATAGGAGAGAGCACTGCGGTTAGACCTACCACTAGCCCGATATTCGTGATGTTGGAGCCCAGGGCATTACCCACCGCAATCGCCGGACTACCCTCGAAGGCGGCGATGCCTGAGACCAGCATTTCAGGAGCCGAGGTACCGAAGCCGACAATCGTCAGGCCAATCACCATTGGTGACACACCCAGGTTGCGTGCCAGTGAGGCAGCGCCGGAGACAAAACGATCGGCTGACCAGACGAGTAGTGCAAATCCGATGAAAATAGCGAGAATGGACCATAACAACATGGCAGTAGTGTACCTGAAACCTTTTTTGAAACCAGAACAGTAAACCTAGTTAGCGCTTACTATCGTTAAAAGTACTTCATTATATAAAAAAACACCCCGCAACATGTGCGGGGTGTTGATGGTTTGCGTTTGCGGTTAAGCGCTTACCTGATTTTATCCTCAACCAGACTCTGGCGGCGTTGCAGGTAGGCATCGCGTACAAAGATGTAAGGATCAAGAGCGGCTTCCTTAAGCACCTTACTGGCACTGAGTAAACCAGCGCGTGTATCAATAGTACGAAGTATCAGTGTCGCATTGCGCTCTGCGTGCTGGTTGATGTCGAAGACTGGGTCAATATAGATATCCCCGACCAGGCCAACGGTATCACGAGCAGAACTTGGACCAAAGAATGGCAGCACCAGGTAGGGCCCATCACCGAGTCCCCAGTAACCGAGTGTCTGACCGAAGTCTTCGTTATGCTTGGGTAAGTCCATGCCGCTGGCAACATCAATCAGGCCAAACAGGCCGAGTGTGGAATTGAATACGACACGCGCAGTATCGGATGCGGCCTGCGCAAATTTTAATTGCAGCAGATCATTAAAAATCACCACAACATCATCGATGTTGCTGAAAAAGTTACTCACACCCTTGCTGGCAGGTGCAGGCAGTACCGCATCGTAACCCTGGGCCACCGGTTTGAGGATGGCTTTATCAATGGTGTCGTTAAATGAGTACATTGCACGATTAAATCCTTCAAGCGGATCGTGCTCTTCTGTCGGTCCCTGAGTGGCGCAGCCTGAAATAAGACTCACTGACGAAATCAGAACTGCAGCGGCCAGCAGTCTGCGTATAGCGCTATGCATGGTTGTGTTCCTAAATTACCGTTATTATTCCCGAACTTAATTATTTGTTGTTATTTTGCAACAAGTAATAGTGATGCTAATTATAATAAAAATATTAGCTTATCCTTTAGATAATACATTTTTACAACAAGAAATCAAGGAACTGTTCCACATAAACAGTTCTATGTCGCAGCGGTTTTATGTTTGCCGCATCGTGTACATTCATAGCGAGTGACTAGTTTACCGTACTTGACGTCAAAGACACTATCGGCAACCACTTTCCAGCGATGCCGCCCATGTCGACACAGCGATTTGCCTTTATGTTTCTCTGCTGCCGTGGGTTTGCGGAATTTGATAACATTGTCCGTCATAATCTCTAACTATAGCCAAGAACACTTACCTGCAGGGAAATAATGAACAACCAGGGATTCTCACTCGATGTCGGTACGGCCGGCTTCCAGCACAAAGACTGGGCTGGCACATTTTATGAAGAGGATATGCCTGAGGACTGGTATTTTGAATTCTATTCTCATGAGTTCCATGCACTCTTATTAGAAGAGAACGAAATACCTGAGCCTGATGTATTGCGCGAATGGCTCGAAGACCTTGATGACAGTTTCTCGCTATTGTTGCCTGTCTCAAATGTACTCGATAATGGGTTTTCTGAGTTACTGTCGAATATGTCCTGCTTCTGCGGATTGATCGCACCTGAAAAGCTGCCCGACGATTTATCATTGCCTGTTTATTGTTCACTCCAGACCCTGCAAGAATGTGAATCTGCACAGGACGTGCTGCTACGCGGAGGGATCTATACAGCGGATCTGGACGCCGATCTCGAGGGCATCGCCAGTCTGCCTGATGTACAAAGAGTCGTATATCAACACACCCTGTCGAGTGGTGATGAGCTGGACTTAAAAGCCTGGAAGGCGCGTTATACCGAGTTACAGGCGGTGCTTCCTGCCAGTGCTGAGGTGCACGTGATCATCGCCGGAACACCACCTTCGCTGGAGGCAGTGCGCCAACTTTCTACATTAGCGGAATTAATGGGCTGCTAATGATTTTCACGCGATTCATGGTTGACTCGGGGTGCGATGTTGTTAAAACTGCGCGTTCGGGGAGATTATTAAGAATAATAACCATTTATCAAACAGCGGCTCAAAGATGAGCCAAGAACTACAAAGCAATTACAGGTATGTCTGACTCACAGGTGATCACAAAAATACGCGATCTGCATTTTACGCGCGGAAATCGCAAGATTTTTGATGGCATTGATATTGATATTCATCGCGGCAAGATCACCGCGATCATGGGGCCTAGCGGTACGGGTAAAACCACCTTGCTGAAGCTCATTGGTGGGCAGCTTTATCCCGAGCAGGGTAGCGTTGAAGTCGATGGGGAGAATGTGCACAAGCTCAAGCGCAGAGAGCTGTTTGAGTTGCGTAAGCGCATGGGTATGCTGTTCCAGAGTGGTGCCTTGCTTACCGATCTGACTGTTTTTGATAACGTTGCCTTTCCTTTGCGTGAGCACACCAATCTGCCTGAAACCATGGTGCGTGACATGGTGCTGATGAAACTCGAAGCCGTTGGTCTGCGTAATGCACGTGACCTTGTTCCAGGCGAGCTTTCTGGCGGTATGGCAAGACGTGTGGCGCTGGCGCGAGCCATTGCGCTAGACCCCATGATGATCATGTATGACGAACCATTCACCGGGCAGGATCCCATCTCTATGGGCGCTCTGGTGCAACTCATTAAACTCATTAATGACGCATTGGGCATATCCAGTATCGTGGTTTCACATGATGTCGCCGAAACCGCCACCATTGCTGATTACATCTACGTGATTTCCGAAGGTCGTGTTATTGGGCAGGGTACGCCGGAAGAACTCAACATGACCGATTCTGAATGGGTCAAACAGTTTATGCAGGGGCTGCCTGATGGACCGGTGCCTTTTCATTTTCCCGGGACTGATTATGCCGACGATCTACTGCAGGGGGCCGGATAAATGCTCGATAGAATCGCGGCACTCGGTCGTAAGGGCCTCAGTGTGTTCGAGCGACTCGGTCGTGGACACCTCTTTCTATTACAGATGCTTGCCGGCATACCGAGTCTGGTATCTCGCATTCCGTTGGTGGTACAGCAGATCTATGCGGTCGGTGTTTTATCGTTTCTGATTATTCTGGTGTCAGGTTTCTTTGTGGGCATGGTGCTCGGACTGCAGGGTTACAATGTACTGATTGATTTTGGTGCGGAAGAGTCGCTCGGTCAGATGGTGGCATTGTCGCTGGTACGTGAGCTGGGGCCGGTTGTGACCGCACTGCTGTTTGCCGGACGTGCCGGCTCGGCCCTGACTGCTGAAATTGGTCTGATGAAGGCCACTGAACAGTTATCGGGCATGGAGATGATGGCCGTGGATCCGCTGAAGCGTGTCATGGCGCCGCGTTTTCTTGCCGGTGTGATTTCAATGCCGTTATTGGCGGCTATTTTCAGTGCAGTGGGTGTCATCGGCGGCTTCTTCGTCGGTGTTGGTCTGCTGGGTGTCGATGATGGTGCCTTCTGGTCGCAGATGCAGGCCAAGGTCGACTTACAGGAAGATATCTTTAACGGTGTTATCAAGAGTTTTGTATTTGGTATTGCCTGCACCTGGATTGCGGTGTTTGAGGGCTATGATGCCGTGCCTACCTCGGAAGGGGTGAGTCGTGCGACAACTCGTACCGTGGTGCACAGTGCACTGGCAGTGCTTGGACTGGATTTTATTTTAACAGCATTAATGTTCAGCGATGTATAAAGGAAGCTGGGGAGTGGTGAAAAATGTATAACACGCGTTCAGTAGAAATCACCGTAGGCGTTTTCGTGCTTATCGGGATGGCGGCATTGTTTATGCTTGCCATGAAGGTCAGTAACCTGAGTTCGTTTACCGAAGAAGATGGTTATGATGTCATTGGCCGCTTTGACAATATTGGCGGACTCAAGGTGCGCTCACCGGTGACCATGGCGGGTGTGCGTGTGGGGCGCGTCAGCAAAATCGATTTTGACCAACAGACATTTGAAGCACTGGTCACGATGAGTATTTTTCCGCAGTTCAAGGCGATTCCAAAAGATACCTCAGCGAGTATTTTTACCGCGGGTCTGCTTGGAGAACAATACATCAGCCTGGAAGCGGGTGGTGATGAGAAGAATCTGAAGAATGGCGATGAAGTGAAACTGACGCAATCTGCGCTGGTGCTGGAGCAGGTGATCGGACAGTTTCTGTATAGCCAGGCTGAGAAGGGCGGCGAATAAGACTATGTCTGGCGCTACACTAAATATCAGTGATGATGGAGCCTTCACCCTGACGGGTGATTTATCCTTTGCTACTGTGCCGGCTATCTGGCAGAAGGGACTGGAAATGTTCCGCAACGCCGAGACGTTGACCGTGGATATGTCTGGTATTGATCGTAGTGACAGTGCTGGACTCACGCTATTAATCGAATGGCTGCGGTTTGCACGGGCCCAGCAAAAAGTCATTCGCTATTTGAATATGCCCGAGCAGATGCTGGCCATCGCTCGCGTCAGTGGCCTCGATAACATCCTGCCGATCCATAATCAGTAAGCATTTTTTGCGCTTGAGTCGCGTTTTTGGGCCGTTTTCTATATGATCGGCCTCCTTAACCCCGTTTAATCTGGTGCGAGTCATGCAAAACGATGAAATTAAAGCATTAATTGAAGCTGGCCTGGAAGGCTGTGAGGCGATAGTCACGGGTGACGGCAGTCACTTTCAGGCAATTGTCATCAGCGAAGGCTTTGCCGGTGAATCTACCCTCAACAAGCAGCGCAATGTCTACGCGACGCTGGGTGATCGCATCACTTCTGGTGAGATACACGCACTCACAATCAAGGCTTACACGCCTGAAGAGTGGGAAAAGGAAAAGAAATTTCAGGTGAGTTAGTCCCACAGGCATAGTGCCCGAACGACTGTTTTTTACATATAGGCAACACGATAAGAGTAGTTGCTGCAGACCTCAAAAATAATTCGATGGATAAACTGATCATAACTGGTGGAAAGCGTCTCCATGGTGAGATACGCATAGCGGGAGCAAAGAACGCGGCCTTGCCGATTCTTGCTGCAACGCTGCTTGCGGATGAGCGTGTCATCATTCGTAACGTACCGCACTTGCATGACATCACCACGACCATGGGCCTGTTAGGGCAGATGGGCGTCGATCTGGTTGTCGGCGAATACATGAGTATTGAGGTCGACGCGTCGACCATCAAGAACTTCTATGCGCCGTATGAACTGGTCAAGACTATGCGTGCGTCGATCCTGGTGCTTGGGCCGTTACTGGCGAAGTACGGCCAGGCTGAAGTATCACTACCGGGTGGTTGTGCGATTGGTTCACGGCCCGTCAATTTGCATATTCAAAGCCTGCAGCAAATGGGCGCTGATATCACGGTAGAAAATGGTTACATCCGTGCCAAGGCTGATCGCCTCAAGGGTGCGCGTCTGGTGATGGATATTGTTACCGTTACCGGCACTGAGAATGTGATGATGGCCGCCACACTGGCTGAAGGTACCACAGTGATTGAAAACGCTGCGCGTGAACCGGAAGTGGTCGACGTGGCGAACTGTCTGAACAGCATGGGCGCAAAGATCAGCGGTGCCGGTACTGATAAAATTACGATTGAAGGTGTCGAACGACTCGGTGGCACTGAATACACCGTGTTACCCGATCGAATTGAAACGGGTACTTATCTGGTCGCCGCTGCGATCACCGGTGGTTATATAAAGGTAAAAGATACACGTCCGGATATTCTTGATGCGATACTCGCAAAACTTCAGGAGGTCGGTGCGCACATTGAAGTAGGTGACGACTGGATTGAGCTAGACATGAAGGGTAAGCGACCCAAGGCGGTATCGTTACATACGGCACCTTACCCGGCGTTCCCCACCGATATGCAGGCGCAGTTTATTGCACTCAATGCCGTCGCCGAAGGTACCGGTATGATTACCGAGACAGTATTTGAAAATCGTTTTATGCATGTGCTGGAAATGCAGCGTATGGGTGCAGAAATTCAACTTGAAGGTAATACCGCGGTTAGTAGCGGTAAGCCACAACTGGCTGCGGCACCGGTGATGGCTACTGATTTACGTGCCTCAGCGAGCCTCGTACTGGCTGGGCTGGTAGCAGAAGGTGATACTGAAGTTGATCGTATTTATCATATCGATCGTGGTTATGACTGTATTGAAGAAAAACTGGCGGCGCTGGGTGCGCAGATACGCCGTGTACCAGAATAAATGAAGGACTGTGGTGATGACTGATACCTTACACATTGCTGTTTCAAAGGGGCGAATCTACAAAGAGGCGCTGCCACTACTAGAACATGCCGGCATTGTGCCCGTCGATGACCCGAACACCAGTCGCAAGTTGATTCTTGATACTAATCATGACGATGTGAAGCTAGTCATCATTCGCGCGACTGATGTCCCTACCTATGTCGATTATGGCGCTGCCGATCTCGGCATCACCGGTAAAGACACCTTGATGGAATATGAAGGTAATGGCCTGTATGAGCCACTGGATCTGAAAATTGCGCCGTGTAAATTGATGGTGGCAGGCCCAAAAGAACCGCTGCCTGTTACCGGTCGCCTGCGTATTGCCACCAAGTACGTCAATACTGCGCGCAAATACTTTGCTGAGCAGGGTGTGCAAGTCGAGATCATTAAACTCTACGGATCGATGGAGCTGGCACCGATTGTCGGTCTGTCGCATCGTATTGTTGATCTGGTTGATACCGGCAACACACTTAAAGCGAACGGCCTGGTGGCCGAAGAACACATCGTGGATATCTCATCACGTCTGGTTGTCAACAAGGCATCAATGAAAATGAAGCACGCTGCAGTGAAGGCATTCATCGATAAAATGGCCGAAGCAGTTAGCACAAGTTCGCAGGACAACGCCGCATGAACATCACTCGCCTGAAAACCGCAGATGCGGATTTCCAGCAGCGACTCGATGCACTGCTCGCATGGGAAGCCGTGGCGGATACAGGTGTACAACAGACAGTTGATCAAATTTTAAACGATGTGCGCTCACGTGGTGATGCCGCCATTATCGAATACAGCAAGAAGTTTGATCGTCTTAGTGTCAGTGATATTAGTGAGCTTGAGATTCCAGCATCACGCCTTACAGAAGCACTGAATAACATCACCGATGTAGAAAGACAGGCACTTGAACAGGCGGCCGATCGCATTCGACGTTATCACGATCGTCAGAAAGCGGAATCCTGGAGTTACACCGAAGACGATGGCACGATGCTGGGGCAGCAGGTTACCCCGCTGGAACGTGTTGGGCTATATGTACCAGGCGGCAAGGCGGCTTATCCATCCTCCGTATTAATGAATGCCATCCCGGCGAAAGTTGCTGGCGTTGATGAACTCATCATGGTGGTACCAACACCGGATGGCGTGGTCAATGAGCTGGTTTTTGCCGCAGCAGCTATTGCCGGTGTCGATAAAGTGTTTGCTATTGGTGGTGCGCAGGCCGTTGCAGGTCTCGCCTATGGTACTGAGAGTATTCCACAGGTCGACAAGATTGTCGGCCCAGGTAACATCTATGTCGCCGCAGCGAAACGTGCGGTGTTTGGTACCGTCGGCATTGATATGGTCGCCGGACCATCCGAGATACTGATTATCTGTGATGGTGACACGAATCCAGACTGGATAGCCATGGACCTGTTCTCACAGGCCGAGCACGATGAAGATGCGCAGGCGATTCTGTTGTCAGCTGATTCTGCGTTTCTTGATAAGGTAGCCGCAAGCATGCAAAACCTGCAGCCGACGATGGAGCGTGCAGAAATTATCGATGCCGCCATTACTAATCGTGCTGCGTTGATCGAAGTGACTGATCTGGATGAAGCTGTCAGTGTTGCGAATAACATTGCACCGGAGCATCTTGAATTATCCGTTGCTGATCCACAAACAATGGCGAAACAGATTCGTAACGCTGGTGCAATTTTCATGGGCCGCTATACAGCAGAAGCGCTAGGCGATTACTGTGCTGGGCCAAATCACGTGTTACCTACATCGCGTACTGCGCGCTTTAGTTCACCACTTGGTGTGTATGACTTTCAGAAACGTAGCAGTCTGATCATGTGTTCAGCAGACGGTGCCTCTGAATTAGGCAAGGTAGCGTCTACTCTTGCTCATGGCGAGGGCCTGACGGCACATGCGCGGTCTGCCGAATACAGAATTAAATCTTAGTGCCTTGTCATCATCGGCCTGAACAAAGCACTCAAAATTTGTTGAGACGGCGCAGATGGCATTGTCTGTGAATAACTATGACCACCCAGGATAAAATTACAAAACTGATACGTGAAGATATACGTGCCTTGTCTGCGTATCACGTGCCTGATCCTGGAAACCTTGTGAAGCTGGATGCGATGGAAAACCCTTATGGACTCCCCGAGGATATCAAGCAGGAATGGCTTGATATATTGAATAACGCCAAACTCAATCGCTATCCTGATCCGGATGCGAGTGAACTGAAAAAAGTGTTACGCGAACTGATGCAGTTGCATGCAGAGGCCGAGGTAATTCTGGGCAATGGCTCTGATGAACTCATTCAGATGATTGCCATGAGTGTCGCCAAACCCGACGCAGTAATCATGGCGCCGGAGCCGTCGTTTGTGATGTATCAGATGATTGCGACGTTCTGTAAGCTAAACTATGTCGGCGTGCCGCTGGATAATGATTTTAACCTCGACATGGATGCCATGCTTGTAGCAATCAATGCTTCACAGCCAGCCGTGATTTTTCTCGCCTACCCGAATAATCCAACCGGCAATCTATTTAGTGAATCTGATGTCAGACAGATCATTGAGGCTGCGCCGGGACTCGTAGTAGTTGATGAGGCCTATACCTCGTTTGCATCGCATAGCATGTTAAGCGCTATCGATGATTACGATAATCTGCTGGTGATGCGTACGGTGTCGAAAATGGGGCTAGCGGGTTTACGTCTTGGCATGTTGATGGGGGCGCCTGCCTGGCTAGAAGAAATCAACAAGGTTCGCTTGCCGTATAACATTAATATACTGACGCAATTAACGGCCGAGTTTTTGCTAAAGCACACGTCCTTATTTGAAGAGCAGTCCGCCAGCATTCGAACTGAACGCGCCAGTATGCTTGCAAGTTTAAATAGTATGGCTAATGTGCATGCCTTTCCCAGTGAAGCCAATTTTATTCTTTTTCGAATAACGGGTAAGGATCCCGATGAGGTGTTTGCTGAATTAAAAACACAGGGTGTGCTAATCAAGAATATGAGTCATGCCAGCCCTGCATTACAGCAGTGTATGCGCGTGACGGTTGGGGCGCCGGAAGAGAATCAGACTTTTCTGGGTTGTTTAGAAAAGTGTCTCGCCTGATTTACTGGCGATAATCAAGACGGTTAATGCCATGGCGCTTAATTTTTGAAGCTAGCGTTGTTGGCGGCATGTTCATTATGGCGGCCGCACCATCGTCGCCGAAAACCTTACCTCTGCATTGTTGTAATGCGTTTCTGATATTAATAATTTCTTGCTGTGTGATTTCTTTTGCGGTCTTTATTTTTTTGTCAGCCGGTATACTGTAATGAATCTCTTTATCAGGAGACTCAACCGTTGTCTGCTCATTGCCAGGGAGTTCAAATCGCAAGCGGCCGTCCTTGGAGAGAATGACAGCACGCTCAATGACGTTTTCAAGTTCACGGATATTCCCTTGCCAGTTATATTGTTGTAGTTGTTCGATATCGCCGATGCTAAGGCGTAGCCCACTTTTGTTAAGCCTTTTTTCACAGTGCTTTAAAAAATGGACTGCAAGCAACGGGATATCTTCAAGTCGTTCACGTAACGGTGTAGATTGAATGGGGAACACGTTTAAACGGAAATAGAGGTCTTCACGAAAACGTTTTGCAGTGACCTCATCTATTAGATTGCGATTCGTCGCCGCAATAATACGTACATCAACCTGACGAGTCTTGTTTTCGCCGACGCGCTCAAATTGACCATCCTGAATAACGCGTAACAGTTTACTCTGTAGCTCGATCGGGATTTCACCAACTTCATCGAGAAACAAAGTACCGCCATCAGCGAGTTCAAAGCGTCCTGTGCGATCGCTAAATGCACCAGTAAACGCCCCTTTTACGTGACCAAAAAATTCACTTTCGAAAAGTTCATGGGGGATGGCTGCACAGTTTACTCGGATTACTGGACGGCTCTTGCGTAAACTGTTTTCATGAATGGCGCGTGCGATGAGCTCTTTACCGGTACCTGATTCACCGGTAATCAGAACATTGGCATCAGTTTGGGCGACAAGCTCTATTTGATAAATACTACGTTTAATGGCCTCACTATTACCGACAATCTCTGTATAACTGGTTTCTTCGCGAATCTCTTCCTGTAAATAGGCATTTTCCATCTCCAGGCGCCGCTTGAGTTCTTCAACTTCATGAAGAGCGTTGCGCAACTTCTCATTCGCTTGTCTTCTGTCGCTAATATCTCTGAATACAACCACTGCGCCAACCAGCTTGCCATTATCTTCCAGCGGAGTGCTGGTATAGTCGACATAGATCGGTTTGCCATTTTTATGCCAGAACACATCATCTGATACTTGATGAATTTCACCATCATGGAATGCCGCATAGATTGGGCAGTCATGGCTAGGAAAATGATCTCCACCTTCGCGTGTATGATGAATGAGGCTATGTATATCTTTACCTACCAGTTCACTTGCCTGCCAGCCTAGAATTTTCTCACCGGCAGGGTTAATAAAGGTAGTCTTGCCATCAGCATTTACGCCATAGATGCCTTCACCAACCGCTTGTAGCAGTAACTGGTTTTCACGTTCCAGATCTTCAAATATCTGTTCAATGCGCTTCCATTCTGTCAGACCACTGCGTACATAGGCGTGCGCATCAGCATCATTCTGCAGAGTCATGTATTTGTTTTTGTCTCGTAGCTGAAATACAAGGTATTGCCGGTTGTTGAGAAAAATAGCGTTGGCCGAGATTTCTACTTCCAGTAGACGCGTGTTCTTCATCTTGCAAGATAGTTCGTTTGTCCAGCCTTCCTTGTCAGCGAGTACACATTGAGTAAACGCAACCAGGGCGGGCACGTCATCACTGAACAGTGATGTAACGGTAAGGCTTTGTAGTTCACGTAGCTCATAGCCAAGTAACTCTATCGTGGCGGCATTTGCTGTGATGACCTGATTATCAAAGGGTTCAATGACCAGATAGGCGTCTTTGACAAATTCAATTAGTCCTGAGAACTCATTTTCATTATTCATATTAGCCTGACTCGTTTGTTTCTATGTAAGTAGTGATGCAAACAGCAGACCAACTCTACGAAATTACATAGTTATCGCTACGAATATTCGTTATCTACGAGAAATCGTAGCGATGAAAATTATAGGTATAAAACATTATTTCATATTTAACAGATAGTTATAACAAATCTTCGAGTTGGTATGGGTCTTGCTCTATCTACTAATGAGCTTGCTGGATTTAAGTAAATGAGTGCTTAACGAATTCAACACAACAGAGATTCTGCATCAATAAGAGTCAGTGTGCACAACTCTGGTGCTTAATATAAATAGGAAACAGGAGACAACCACATGAGTAATAAAAGCTTAGGCGATCCGTATAGTCCTGATAGTGATTTACGCCATGGTGTAGGATGTAGCTGTAGTAGTTGCACCTCAAAACATCAGCATGATGAAACTGAAACACAGGGTATTGTTGCAAAAGAACAGACACAGACAGACCCAGCAACAACAGAAGACATCATTGATCGTGCAGTAGAGAGCGCTATCATACGCGGTATGTTTGCTCATGATGACGCTTCAAGGCGTTCATTTATGA
>Ga0316207_10000313_pt1 | contig 88228 bp, 75 predicted proteins | sample 6weekpyrite_MG_FD_204943 | JGI IMG/M metagenome (GOLD analysis project Ga0316207, IMG submission 204943) | Microbial mat bacterial communities from mineral coupon in-situ incubated in ocean water Damariscotta River, Maine, United States -... | ecosystem: Environmental > Aquatic > Marine >...
TCTCTTTGTTTTTCTGCATGTAAGCTTCGCCGTATGCGTTAGTTGCCTGAGATTTGAATAACAGGAACCATGCACCAACAGGACCATAACCATCTTTAAAACGAGTTGGTACGAAACGGTTTTCCATTAGTGTTAACTCAGCGCCTGCTTCAGCAGCCATTGAGTAAGTAGAGCCCGCATTCCATACTGGATACCATGCACGGCCAGTACCCTCACCAACAGAGCGTGGGCGGAAGATGTTTACACAACCACCCGCAGCTAACAGTATGGCTTTAGATTTATAAACAACCACTTTGTTTTCACGAGTTGAGAAACCAACTGCGCCAGCAATGCGGCTAGGGTCATTCTTATCGTTGATTAATTTAACAATGAAGATACGCTCTTCGATGCGATCCATACCCAGTGCTTTTTTCGCTGCTTCTGCAACGATCCACTTGTAAGATTCACCGTTGATCATGATCTGCCATTTACCAGAACGTACAGGCTTACCACCATCTTTCAAAGATGTCATACCTTTAGCACCGTCAAAACGTTCACCGTTTTCGTCAGTTTTCCAGATAGGTAAACCCCATTCTTCGAACAGGTGTACAGATTCGTCAACGTGACGGCCGACATCGTAGGCTAAATCGTCACGGGTAATACCCATCAGATCGTTAGAAACCATACGTGCATAATCAGCAGGATCCTGCTCAGAACCAATGTATGTATTGATAGCAGACAGGCCCTGTGCAACCGCACCAGAACGATCCATTGCTGCTTTATCAACTAATTTAACGGTAAGGTCAGTGCCTTCCATCCAGCGCATAATTTCAAATGCCGCGCCACAACATGCCATACCGCCACCGATAAGAAGAATATCGTGTTCTTCCTCAACAACGGTAGGATTACCAAAAGTACCTTCAGACATGAGTCTCTTCCTCTAAAATTCTATATTTTATTTATTAGTGATCATCTATGTGAGTAATCGAGATTACTTACAGATCAGTTCGCTAGGATCGCCTGAACGGTAGCCATTCTGCTCGTTATGGTTGAAGAAACCAGGTTCTTCAATTTTAGCCATATCAGCTTCAGCCTTACCTGCATAAGGGTCAATAGAGCCTTCAGGAGTTGTACGGATTGGGAATTTGAAGCGCTTCATAGTGCCGTTACGGAACTTGATCGTCCACATAATTGAGTCAGTACCACGTAGAGGCTGTACAGAACCGCCCAAAGGAACAACGTCAGCATAGTGACGACATTCGATTGCATTTTGTGGACAGATCTTAACGCAGGAATAACATTCCCAACATTGCTCTGGCTCTTGGTTATATGACTTCATTGCGTGACCAGTGTCAGAACCGTCTTTGTCTAGCTTCATTAAGTCATGTGGGCAGATGTACATGCAAGCAGTCTTGTCTTGACCCTTACATCCATCACATTTTTCAGTACGTACGAAAGTTGGCATTCGTATGCTCCTTTGCTGGTTTATTGTAATATTACATTTTTATGTAAATACACTTGAATCAAATAAAGACTTAATAAATCAAAACTCATTTTCATCAAACACATTCACAAATTTATTAGACCGGTTAGGCCGCCCCATTTTTTAACATCACCATGATGTTGGATCCGTCAGGCTGGCTTACCGGCCAGAATTCTTTTGGAAACTCCATTTCCCGGATGTAATCAGTTTTATAAAAACTTTTTACGATTTCAGTACAGGACAGGGCAAAGTACTGAATTCCGTTTGGTCGCCCTTATGGGCATTGAACATTAATCCCTTTAGTAACAAAACACAAACACAATTATCTTTACCCAGATAAGTAATTTTTATTCAATATTTATAAGAGTTAAAAGCATCAATATTATTGTGAAAAGCATTTATAAAACAGTTGGTTATCTAAAGTATTGATAACAATCAAACATAAGTGAATTCTTATTTTATAAAGTAATTTAAAACCAACTAAAACAGTCAACTTTTCGAAAGTTGTTGTGGATGCAATAGGTGGTCCGAAAGTCACTGTATCGATAAGCATTTCACAAATGAGTAATCATGATGACGATGCATGGCAGGTTGTTAAGCGTGCTGATGCGGCCCAGTATAATGCCAGGGAGTCAGGAAGAAACTGTATTATAAAGGCGCAGTGAGCAACGTTTATAGGCTGAAGTGATAGAGATTCTTAATTTAAGAAATAGCTATCATTTTTATCAATGCATAAAAAACCCCGCACAGGACGGGGCTTTTACATAAGCTAAAGCGTTAAATTACGCTTGAACTTTACGTCGTGCTACACTCGCTAAACCTATCAGACCACTGACGAAAAGCCATACAGCTGCGGGTACTGGAACGGCTGAAATAGTATTCAGACGTAAGTCTTCACCGATTACATCAGAACTACCTGGTGCAATTGCAAAGTTCCATTCCCATGCCCAGGTTGCATCACCAGAGAAAGACGTGTTGCCATTGAGGGTCGTTGTTGTTGAATCATTCAGTGAATCAACTAATGATGGGAAGCCATCAACTTGAATTGCATCAGGTGCCGGTGTGCTTACTTGCTCAGTTAATTGAGTAGTACCATAAGTTTGAATAATGGTATTAGCATTGGTTTGTTGCGCAGTTTGTCCGCTACTACCGAATAAATCGAAGTCGTTGTACTGGAAGAAGTGGATGTCTAATGTGCTATTTGATGTGTTTCTTATTTCTACATCTTGTGATAACACCGAAGTGCCACTACCCGCAGTGCCGCCTGTCAGACTATAAGTGAACTCTAAATCGAAGTCAGCTGCAGAATATGACAGCAGGAGAAACTGTCCAGAGCCAAGAAGTGATGAGCTATTGAGTGTTAAACCGCTCAGGTTAAATTCAGGCCCGGTGTCCCCAATACGGTAGTAATAGCCCTGAGTGTATAACAGGTCGTTAGTGTTATCGACAGTCCAGTTAACAGCGGAGCCTAAAGTATCTTCCACATCTACTGTAGAGTTACCATCGGTCATTGTGATAATTGCAGAAGACACTGTCCCCGAAGCTACTAGACTTCCTGCAATCAAAGCCATTTTCAGGCTTCTAGCTAGTCTTTTATTTTCCATTTTATTTCCTTGATTTTATTATTTGCTTTTATCAATTACATCTTTATACCCAATATCCAGCCTTATCGTTCATAGAATAAACTTCTTGCATCGATGGTATTAGAAGTAGAGCAAATTCTAGTGAAGTACGATATGTTTAGCATCACCCATATGGAGGGGATTGTCATTCAATATTGATATGGCATGGATAAGCTTAGTTTATTTCGCCATATACTAAATCAGCTATGTATGGCTGCTGTTGGGCATGAAATGTCATATATTTTGCTAAAAATATTGCTTAATGTATTCTCATTTAGGCATTATTTTGTCCGTAATGTTTTCCAGAAAATCCACAGCCAGTCATGAAAATCAAGCCGGGGTCGGCTGAATAAATCATCGGGTCATCAGTATGATGGTTTTTGAAACAGGATTCATTGACAAAAGACGTGCAAATTTCATCCTGTGGAAAGATAAAAAGGCTGAACAAATTAGCCGTTCAAACTGTCTTATTCCTGCCAGCTTATGGCAAAGCAGGCAGATTCAGTAATTAGTTTATCTGGATTTACAGGCAGTAATAGGTCAGCTTAGCTTGTTTGAACCTGGAAAAATCAGTTGACCGCACCTTTATAGCATAAGCTCTTGACGCACCTGGCTGTGATGGTGAAGATTTATATGTCTTTAGATATGGGTACAAAGGCGACTTCATCACCATCTTCGAGTTTGGTAAAAAGCTCAGCAAATTGTTTGTTAACGGTTATTTGTACTGCGTTATCTGCAAACATACGATTCCAGTCTTCTCCCCGCATGCGCAATAATTTTAATAGTTTTTCTACATCTCGAATACTGCCAGGTAATGGTAGTTCCTCGGTTTCTTTTTTTGTGACCTTAAGCATATTGGTCATAAAGAACATCAAGCGAATAGTTGCTTCACCTTCAGTGGTTTTATTTGCAGGCTCACGTTTTAGTTCATACTTTTTCAGTTGGGCCAGATATTCTGCCCAGTTAGTTTCGTATTCAGATCCCAGTTCGTAAAATGTGTCCCAGGAGAAAATTCCTGCGTCGTAGCCATCATCAAAATACAGGCGTAGGGCATAATTGCCCTGGGGCTCAATTTTTTCGAGTATGACGTCTGTTTTGCCTGCAACGGGTTTTTCCGATGCTTCAATTTCAGCTGATTTTGCATGGGTGCGCAGGTACTCGCTGGGGAGTTTAAAGTTTTCACCGTTGGCAAAGCTGATTTCCAGTAATTGTGATTTTTGGTGGAGTTTGATTTCGGTGGGGGTGTGTTTGGATGACATTGGGGTATCGTTGTTGAATCTGAGGAGCTGGATTATAACGTTAATTTTTATGGATTTGTAGGGGGAGTGCGACAGGTATCAAACTATCTAATAATTTACTATATAGCTGTCACTTGAAGGCTGAGTTGTAAAATTCTCGAATTAGCCTGAAGTTGTGTTTGATCAGTTTAATATACGCGCTGGATTGTTGCCTTGTTATGGCGCATCTCCATCAGGGACAGTCCGCTGCTTTTTAGCGCCCTGTCCCATGTGGTAATTCCGATCAGATGGGCAGTGCGATGTACCATCCCGCACAACTCCTGGTGGTCTCAACAAGGGGACAGAGCGCCAAAAAGCGGCGGTCTTTCCCCAAAGGATATGTTCCACGGCAGTGTGTATTTTTTGCCAGTAAATTAAACTGAAAAAAGTCTGCTTTATAAATCAAACCATAAAGAATCAAAATAAAAAAAGCGCGACTCCAAAAGAGATCGCGCTTCTATCTTTAACAGATTAAGAAATAATCTTAAGCAATCAAAGGAACTATCAACAGTGCCACAATGTTCATAATCTTAATTAAAGGATTAATCGCAGGTCCTGCCGTATCTTTGTACGGGTCACCAACAGTATCACCGGTAACCGCTGCTTTATGAGCATCAGAGCCTTTACCACCGTGATTACCATCTTCGATATACTTCTTCGCATTATCCCATGCACCACCACCGGTCGTCATAGAAATAGCAACAAATATACCCGTAACAATAGTACCAATCAGTACACCACCCAGTGCTTCAGCTCCCAGCGTTAGACCAACGATAATGGGAACGACTACAGGCAATAAAGACGGTATAAGCATTTCTTTAATCGCTGCTTTAGTTAATAAGTCTACCGCTTTTGAGTAATCAGGCTTTTCAGTGTGATCCATAATGCCTGGTTTTTCTTTAAACTGACGACGTACTTCAGTTACGATATCGCCCGCGGCCCTGCCTACTGCTTCCATTGCCATTGCACCGAACAGGTAAGGAATCAGACCACCGATAAACAGACCGATAATAACCATATGATTAGACAGGTCGAATGTTGCTGACTGGCCACTCGTAGTTAATGTGTGGGTGTAATCAGCAAACAGAACCAGTGTTGCAAGACCGGCTGAACCAATCGCGTAACCTTTAGTCACCGCTTTGGTTGTGTTACCAACCGCATCAAGCGCATCTGTTGTATTACGTACATCTTCTGGAAGCTCAGCCATTTCAGCGATGCCACCGGCGTTATCCGTAATAGGACCATAGGCGTCAAGGGCTACGATAATACCCGTCATAGATAACATTGAAGTTGCAGCAATCGCGATGCCATATAAGCCAGCAAGTTCGTATGCACCCCAGATAGATGCACAGATCGAAAGTACAGGCATGGCTGTTGATTTCATTGAAACACCTAAACCTGCGATAACGTTTGTACCGTCACCCGTGGTTGAAGCTTTTGCAATGTTTTTAACTGGGTTGTATTCAGTTGCAGTGTAGTACTCGGTGATGACGATCATTGCAATGGTTAGTGCCAGGCCGATAAGCGCAGCATAATAGAATTGTGTTGCACCAACAACGTTACCATTATCCAGTGTTAATGAAACATCGCCCATCATATTCTGGGTTACAAAATAGAACGCAACAGCAGAGAAAACAGCAGAAACAATCGTGCCCTTATAAAGCGCGTTCATGATTTTTGCACCATCAGATGTTTTCACGAAGAAAGTACCGATGATAGAGCCGATAATTGAAACGCCACCTAGAACTAATGGGTAAGTTACCGCTAACTCACCAATTTCGCTCATTACCAGACCGCCTAATAACATGGTTGCAATGATGGTTACCGCGTATGTTTCAAACAGGTCAGCTGCCATACCCGCACAGTCACCTACGTTATCACCTACGTTATCAGCAATGGTTGCAGGGTTTCGTGGGTCATCCTCAGGGATACCGGCTTCAACTTTACCTACGATGTCAGCACCTACGTCTGCACCCTTGGTGAAGATGCCACCACCTAAACGAGCAAAAATAGAAATTAATGAACCACCAAATGCCAGGCCAACTAGTGCGTGTAGTGCATCGTTTTGCGAAACCCCCATCGTTGTTAAGACGGTGTAGTAACCCGCAACACCTAGCAGGCCAAGACCGACAACTAACATACCGGTGATAGCGCCGCCTTTAAATGCAACCTGTAGTGCAGGGTTGATGCCCTGTTGAGCCGCCTCTGCTGTACGTGAGTTAGAACGAACTGATACGTGCATGCCGATGTACCCAGCCGCACCAGAAAGGATTGCACCGATAGCAAAACCGATTGCGCTATACCAGCCAAGAGCAAAGCCCATAGCGAAAAACAGAACAACACCCACCATACCGATGGTTGTGTACTGGCGTGCCAGGTAAGCAATAGCGCCTTCCTGAACCGCGTTAGCGATTTCCAGCATTTTATCGTTACCCATAGGTTTTGATAAAACGCTAAAGATAGAAATGATGCCATAAGCGATGCCTGCTAAAGCACACACTAAAGCGATTAATAGTCCCGTGGACATATGTCTGACCCCCAACTGATTATTGTTAAAATTATTTGAGTCAGATTTTTAAACCTGCCTCGACGAAATCAATTTTTACTCGTAGTGATTAAGGCCATAAAATTTTTTAAATTTTGCCAAAACTACCCGATTGAAATCTGATGAGTGACTATAGGCTTTATAATCATTTTGATATATTGATGTTAATCAATTTCAACCCAATGCCGTTTCAATCTGTAACGAGTTTTATTTATATGTGCAAAAGTTTTTTGTATGTTTGTTTTGTCTTTTGCTGATACCTGTCACTATTTATACATTCTTTCAAACCTTGTACCGGGTACAAACCCCCAGAGTTCTTCTAAACCAAATTCACGAATTACAGCGTCGACAGCCTGTTGGCCTTCATCGTTTTGTAGTTCACCCAGAACAATTTTTGTTGAAGTCTGGTTGTAACCGCCGGCAATGGCTACATGGTCGGCAATCATTTCTCGGGCTTTTTCTAAAGTCATTTTATTTAACCTTTGCCACAGAGGCACAGAGAAAAGTTTTTTAAATATAAAAACTGTGTGTTCTCCGTGCCTCTGTGGCAAATTATTATAATTTTTACAAATATAAAAAAACCGGAGGAGGTTTGCACCTGCTCCGGTTTTTTTTAAACTTCGAACTTGTCGAGTTTCTGGCCAACTGACTGCAATTTCAGTGTTACATAATCAGGCATACCGTTATCCTTGTAAGGAGGATAAGCTTCACCTTTAATCAGTGGGTAAAGATAATCTTTACAGCCCTGAGTAATACCAAAACCGTCATCAGTGATGAATTCCATGGGCATCATTTTTTCAACGTTAGCCACTTCAGATAAAGGTGCCTGACCAATTTCCCATTTGTATGGATTGTTCGAGAGTCGATCAACCGTAGGCATAATTGAATTATGACCTTCCAGTGCAAACTCAACTGCTTTCTGGCCTAGCGCATATGCCTGCTCAACATCAGACTCTGATGCCAGGTGGCGTGCTGCACGTTGCAGATAATCCGCAACCGCCCAATGGAACTTATAACCTAAGGTATCTTTAATCATGTTAGCTACAACCGGAGCTGCACCACCTAATTGTGCGTGGCCAAATGAATCACGTGTGCCTTGTTCAGCCAGGAACTTACCATCGGGGTAATGTGTACCTTCAGAAACAACAATAGTACAGAAGCCGTGCTCTTTAACTTTTGCATCAACCTGTGCCATGAACTTATCCTGATCAAATTCAATTTCAGGGAAAAGAATAACAACGGGAATACCTTCGTCTTCAATTAAACCACCCGCCGCTGCAATCCAGCCTGCATGACGGCCCATTACTTCCAGTACGAAAATCTTTGTAGATGTTTTAGCCATAGAGCGAACATCGAAAGACGCTTCTAATGCAGAGATCGCAATGTACTTGGCAACAGAACCAAAACCAGGGCAGTTGTCAGTGATAGGTAAATCGTTATCAACGGTTTTAGGTACGTGGATAGCCTGAACGGGAAAACCCATCTTTTCAGAAAGTTGAGATACTTTATAGCAAGTGTCAGCAGAGTCGCCGCCGCCATTGTAGAAAAAGTAACCAATATTGTGCGCTTTAAATACTTCGATTAAACGTTCGTATTCAGCTTTGTTGTCTTCCAGGCTTTTTAGTTTAAAGCGGCAGGAACCAAAACCACCTGATGGTGTATTTTTAAGGGCCGCAATATCCTCAGCAGATTCAAGGTTTGTATCAATTAAATCTTCTTCCAGTGCGCCGATAATACCGTTACGACCGGCATATACATTAGCTATTTTGTCTGAATGTTTACGTGCTGTTTCAATCACGCCACAAGCAGAAGCATTGATAACCGCGGTTACACCACCTGATTGTGCGTAAAATGCATTTTTAGCGCTCATTTGTTTTCCTCATTAATTATTCTGTCATCATTTTCAGGCTTCTCTAGAAGAAGGCTAAAAACCATATAAATTTTGGTGAAAGATAATGACTCAAGCGGGGGAGGGGTACAAATTAAGCTTATTTATGTAGCCCCTAGTGAGGATTATAACGAGGTGATTACGGCTAAAATATTAGTAAATAATTATATATAAAAAATCCCATGATACCTTGTGCTCGTTGGCTTATGCCCTGTTAAGGCACACCTCCATCAGAGACAGTCCGCTGCTTTTTAGCGCCCTGTCCCATGTGGTAATTCCGATCAGGTGGGCAGTGCGATGATTGACCCCACCAAAAGTTGTGCAGAGTCGCTTATCGCTCTGCCAGTCAGACGGTCTTTTGATTCTATTCAGAATAAGTGACGTGCTACTTTACCTGTGTACCCCGTGGCAGGCTGCCATCGCTATTTTCTTCTTCTATCTGAAGTTCCCGATGCTGATCAGACTGCACCTGTAACAGGGAAATAATGCAGTCACCGATATCATCATACTCATGTACACCGGTGCCATATTGCTGATAGCCCTTATAGAAAAACTGGCAGCGATAGTTTTGTATGCCGGTTTTAAAAATCACAAAGTTGCAGCCTTCATGTTGCCAGATAACCGCTGGACACTCGGTGGTTTCTTTGTCACCCATGTGTAAACGGATATCCGTGTCGGCAAATTGCAGTTCAATTTCATTGTCTTTACCCCAACGCTCTTTCAGGGTACTTTCAATAGTCCAGATTTCAGATTTGCTAAAGTCGGTGATTTGAGACATGTTAATTACTTGCTGTATTTCAGAGCGGTGAAGAATATATGAAATATCTGTAAATTACTATTCCAGCGAACATTTCTTAATCATTGAGGTGTTTTAGTTAACAGCCCAGTGCCGGTAACACCGGCTGATCCATCGGGTTCTCCTATATAATAAGAGGTGATAGCCCCCTCTACCTCTGGGCCTATAAATAAGACACTGGCTTCACCCTCGCAAAAACCCGAGGCGCAGCCAGTTGAAATGTCCTGTATGAAAAAGCCACGACTCATATCCTGAAAGGGAATATTACTGGCTGAGGCCTGAAAGTTTCGACCGGATAAGTTTATATTAGTAATGTCATAACTGGAAATTTCCTGCGTAATAAAATCAATATTCATATTAATGTTTGGCATATCTGTCGCTACATTACCCAGGTGATCAGTCGGAAGGGTTCCATCAACCAGGTTGTAAGAAGCTGAACCGGCCAGTCCGCCGAGGTTTGCTAATTGAACCAGGTTTTCCAGTTGTTTGGGTGATGTCAGGTTTTCACTATAAATGTAATGAATATTATCCTCGGTACTAAAGCGTTGGCCATTTTCCAGCACAGTGAAATCACCATTCCATCGGCCCCAGTTTACCCCCAGGTCTGGATTACCACCCACACTGGAGGGAACCAGGGCGGCGAGTGCATCGCCGTTGGGGGATGCTAATACCAGTTCATGTCGAACCAGCTCTCCTGTTTCCGGGTTGAAAGAGGCTTCGCTGGCTGCAATGGGTGTCCGGTTTGGGCCCAATAATATCTGGTTGTTATTGTTGGGTGCTATAACGACCGGGGCTGCAGTTCCACTAATACCATCGGTGTTTTCCAGTTGCTGAAAGCCAATTAGCATGCCTGAACCATCAGGGGCAATATCGGGTTGGAAATCAGCTATTGGGGGTGTGTTCAGATCACCCACAGGTATTTTGGGGCGGTTTGAAAAATCGGGTTGATTGGCTTCGAATATAATGGCTAAGCGTCTTGGCTCTGATTTAGTGTGTTTGCTAATGTTCTGTTTGATTTTTTGCTGGGCTTTTTTATCCGCACCAGCGAGTTTGGCTGGGCCGTGTTTTAAAATAGCAGGGGGCAATAAAAACTCTATGGGTGCACTGGTGGCTGAGGCGAGCTTAAAGAACTGATCGTTATTAAATCGATGTGTTCCGGTCTGGTTTTTTATGACAATACTACCATCCGCAACCCCCCCATATAATCCATCTTCTACCCCATCGGCCCCGTCATCGCTACAACTTGACTGCTGGCATAACACCAGTGAGTAGTGGGTGCCCCGTATACCAATGGTGGCGACACTGGTTCTGACCTGGTAATTCTGTTTGTTTTTATGGCCAATAATACCGGTGATGGTGCGAAAACCACCCTTTAATAGTTCCAGTATGCTTTGTTCGTTACCATCTTCCCGGCCATTATAGCGATAGTCGGCAATTTTAATATCCGTGTGTGGTCTCAGGGAGAGGAGTGCACCATCTTTCATGCGAATTTGTGAGAGGCTTCGCTCACCGGTGGAAAGGGTGTCGCCGCGATATATGGATGAACGACGCGTGAGTTTTCGCGTTGAGCCTCTATTTTGAGCAGACAGACTGCCGACATTGATAATGACCTGGCCAATAATATCTTCTGGATCGATAGTCGCGATTTGGGCCTGTTCAGCAAGCGGTTGGGTGGTTGGGACAGGTGCTTTTGACTGTGCTGTCTCTGCTTTTGGAGGTTGTTTTTTTGAGGCCTTTACAATAACGGGTTGATTCTGTTTAATGGCGAAATCGGGCAGCTTTAACTTGTCACCTACTGAAATATTACTGCTATTACTTTTAAATATTTGCGGGTTCTTACTAACCAGTTCTTTGCGTAATCGCGCCTGCTGCCGTGTGTTGTTGGGGAAAATGTTTCGGGCAATTTTATAAAGTGAATCACCGGGTTTTATAATCCAGTGCGTGCCATTTAAAATATCGGCTGATATCTGAGTAGAGAAAAGGCTGAAGATTATAAACAGGCTAATTAATAATGGGTCTGTCAGGGGAGAGGTATGGTTTTTTATCTTCATAATATATCGCCTTTAAAACGTGTAATTAACGGTCATGTTAATAATCTTACGTTCATAGTTTCGCAGGTCGTCAGTAGAGCTGTTTTTCGTGTGAGCATAGCGAGTGTCGAGTCGCCATTTACGTGAGAAAGCCCATATTAAATTGAGATCGGCGGTGTTGTAATCATCTTCTCTCTTTGTCTCAGGTTGTAAAGCAGAAGCCGCTGCATAGGTACTGTTTTGTGTACCAATGGCGGTTTGCAAAGCGAGGGTATTGGTGAAGCTCAGTACCAGGCCAAGACGAAGACTGATGATGTCACGTTCGGTTTCTGATTGGGTGGCCAGGTTGGTGTCATCCTCTGCTGTTTCTGTGCCCAGACTAAAGGTGGTGAATAACAGGGGTTGCAGGAAAGTGGCAAATGCGTGGGTGTAATTCATACCAAGGGTTATCAGGTCAGAGTTTTTCACTTCTAGATCCGGGTAATCCAGTTGTGCATATTGTAGTGACGTGTTGAAACTGGATTGTTCTGAAAGTGTGTGTTGCCAGTTCAGGTTGAAGCCATTAAGCGTGCGATATTTGTTTCCGTCTAAATTAAATTGCTGGGTAATTAGCTCCGCCTTGTATTTACTGGAAGCCTGTAAATGGGCTATCCCGAATTGCAGTGTGCCGGTAGCGGTGTCGAATTGACTCAGTTCCTGGTTTTTATGAACGTTGGCGGATAAAGTGGACTCGAATAACCAGCCGGGACTTAATGGATGAGTATAGCCCCATGCACCTGCCAGAGAGGTGAAATTATCATCCTGACCGAAACTTTCTGAGTCGAGTAAGTTTGAAAACTGTAATGATGCGCTTTCATCTACCCCCGCATTTACATTATCATCATTGCCCAGTGATAATTCAAAATAACCGTTATGGGTAGGTCGATAACGGGATTCACTGACACGAATTTTATCTAAATATGCCAGTGCGGTGTCCCTGACCATTGCGGGAGGTTCTTTTTCCAGCACAGCCCTAAATGATTCCCTTGCAAGGGAGTATTCCTGCAAAATAAAGTAGCCCCGTGCCAGCTCCAGGCGGGCAACCTGGTCCTCTGGAAACACCAGCAATACCCTTTCCAGGGCAAAGGTACCTTCACTTGCATGACCCGTATCAATGGCAGATACACCAAAAAGATAGTCAAAATAGGGGTCGCCTTCCATTTCTGCCTGATGTTGTTTAGCGTAACTATATGCCTGGGGCCGTTTGTAATTTTCAAATAATGATTGTAAAAGCTTGCTATCAAATGCCGAGGTATCAGCAAAAATTGCTTTTGATAGAAGTATTGATAAAGTCAGTAAAAGAGCTGTGTGTCGAGCCATAAGTAGTAACTATTGTTATATCCCTTAACTGAGTATAGGTATTGATTGGAGAAAATGACTGATAATCAACTTATTTTTGATATAACGGTAGATAATTGAGCATGAGATTCATAGTTTCTTAGAAAATATCAATGCTTGCTTAAATAAACCCGGGTTTGCTATTTTATTCAGGCGATTTCCCTGTAAAATCGCGGCAAGTTAAATTATCAGTTATTTATCAGTTATTTATCAGTAAAAGGCAGGAAACACACCAATGACCGACGCTGTAGCCGGTTTGCACCTTAAATCTGTTAGTTGTACCCGAGGCTATCGAGATCTGTTTACAGACCTTGATTTTAAATTGTGCCCGGGACAGGTACTGCGAGTTGAGGGTAAAAATGGCAGTGGTAAAACCAGTTTATTGCGTATTATGGCGGGCCTGGCGCAACCTTTGGAAGGTGAGGTGCTGTGGCAGGGGCGTAAAATACACCATGCCGAATCTGACTATTTTCAGAACCTGCTTTTTCTGGGGCATCGTGCCGCAATTAAATTTGAGTTATCGCCTATTGAAAATTTATGTATGGCGAAATCACTGTATGGCAGTAAAACCGAGAATGGTCTCGAGGAAGCGCTGTATCAGGTGGGGCTTTATGGTTTTGAAGATATTCCCTGCGCACGGTTATCCGCTGGTCAAAAACGCCGCGTGGCGCTGGCACAATTGTTTTTAACCCGGGCAAAGTGCTGGATACTGGATGAGCCATACACATCCCTGGATGTGGCGGCGGTTGCCCTGCTGGAAAAATTATTTACTCAACACATTGATGATGGTGGCATGTTAGTCATTACCTCGCACCAGCCCGTTACATTACAGGCGGGTGAACAGCACAGGCTGGTTTTACCGAAAACGCAGCTGGAGCAACTCGTATGACCGACTCTACAATGGCTGTTCCATCAACAATGGGGGCGTTTATATCCCTGATTAAGCGAGATTTAATGCTGTCATACCGGCATCGAAATGAGCTGTTAAATCCACTGTTATTTTTTGTTATTGTCGTTACCCTGTTTCCGTTGGGGGTGTCACCGGAAAAAATATTGCTGCAAACCATGGCACCGGGGGTAATATGGGTGGCGGCACTGCTAGCGGCGATGCTCTCTCTGGATACATTATTTAAATCGGACTACGAAGACGGTACCCTGGAGCAGATGATGCTCAGCCCGCATTCTAATGCGGTACTGGTGCTGGCTAAAATCACCAGTCACTGGCTGGTGACCGGTGTGCCAATTATACTGTTGGCACCTTTGCTCGGACTTTTTATGTTTTTACCCGGAGACGGCATTATTACGCTGATGCTGACCCTGTTATTAGGCACCCCAATACTAAGTCTGGTGGGAGCCATAGGAATGGCACTCACATTGGGATTGAACCGGGGCGGCATGTTGCTGTCTTTGTTGGTGCTTCCCCTGTATATTCCGGTATTAATATTTTCCGCAAATGCGGTGGATGCAAGCATGGCGGGGTTGGCAATTAAGGGTCAGTTGTATTTTTTAAGTGCTTTGTTGGTGTTATCAATTACCCTGGCGCCTTTAGCAGCGGCCACTGCGTTGAAGATTAGTGTTGAATAAAATAATGTGCCACACAGACACAAAGAACACAGAGGTTTTTAAATTATTAATAACTCTCTGTGCCTCTGTGGCTAAAAATTGAGTTAAATATAATAGTTATGAAGCTACCAGCAATCGTACATAAATATTCGTCACCGAAAAACTTCTACACCATGTCGGGAAAAATGGTTCCCTGGTTTGTATGGGCTTTTCTGCTGACCCTGTTCGCCGGTTTATATTACGGTTTTTTTGAAGCCCCCCCTGATTATCAGCAGGGTGAGAGCTACCGCATCATGTTCATTCATGTGCCCGCAGCCTGGATGTCTATGTTTATCTATATGATTATGGCCACAGCCGGTGGTATTGGTTTAATCTGGCGTATTAAAACCGCTGATTTAATGGCCAGTGTGAGTGCGCCAATTGGCGCGGCCTTTACGTTTCTTGCCCTGGTCACCGGTTCGCTATGGGGTAAACCCATGTGGGGAACCTGGTGGGTTTGGGATGCGCGTTTAACATCCGAACTTATTTTGCTGTTTTTGTATTTAGGATTTATCGCCTTACAGGCCTCAATTGAAGACCCACGCAATGCAGCTCGAGCAGGTGCGGTACTGGCAATTGTTGGTGTAGTGAATATCCCCATTATTCATTATTCAGTAGAGTGGTGGAGCACATTGCATCAAGGTGCAACCGTTACAAAACTTGATAAGCCATCGATTCATATATCGATGTTAATTCCCCTGCTATTGATGGCTGTGTCATTTAAATTATATTATGCCGCCTCAGTACTGATGCGAGCTCGGGGTGAAATTTTGCGTCGTGAGCAAAATACACGCTGGGTGAAAGAAATAGTGACCGAGGATGTAGCCTGATGTCGATAAGTGAATTTTTTTATATGGGCGGTTATGCGCTTTATGTGTGGTCATCTTATGGCCTGGCTTTAGTCGTGTTGGCGTGGATTTTTGTCAGCCCAATTTATACCAGAAAAAGCATTATTAAAGAATTACGCATGAAGTATCGTCAACAGGAGCGCCAACAGGAAAGTGAACAACAGGAAACTTGATTGTACTAGGCTTATATTTTTAAGCCTGCAAAACTAATTTAATTTATTAAAAAATGTCGGCTTAAAAAATGCTGCCGACTTACATGAAAACTAGAGAGAAGAACATGACTGCCCGCCAGAAACGAATGATGTTTGTCGCTATGTTAATAATAGGTGTTGGTGTGTTTATTACACTGATAATGAAGGCGCTTAACGAAAACATAAATCACTTTTACAGCCCCACCGAAATACTGCAAGGCAAGGCCCCTGATAACCATAGTTTTCGTATTGGTGGGCTGGTTGTTACTGGCAGTGTTAAACGTGACGAGAAGAGTTTAAAAATTGAATTTAATTTAACCGATGGGGCAAAAAATTTCCCGGTTTTATATGAAGGTATTTTGCCTGATTTATTTCGTGAGGGTCAGGGTATTGTGGCAACGGGTAACTTAAAAAATAATGTGTTTATGGCCGATGAAGTACTGGCGAAACACGATGAAAATTATATGCCGCCAGAAGTTGCCGATTCATTGAAAAAATCGGGTAAATGGAACGAAGGTAATACCGAAGCCATGAAGCACCCGGAAAATATTCCAGTGGGTGCAGGAAATCCATTGCCTGGTAGTTCAGAGTATCGTGCAGCAAATCCAAATATGGGAGAGTCGAAATGATTCCAGAGTTAGGTCACTTTGCATTAATACTCGCGCTTTGTCTGGCGTTAATACAGGGTGTTGTCCCCTTGATTGGTGCACAGAAAAAAATATCCAGCTGGGTTGAAGTTGCTGTTCCCGCCGCCTACGGCCAAACCCTGTTTATTGTTATCAGCTTTATCTGTTTAACCTACGCTTTTTTAATGGATGATTTTTCTGTTGGTTATACCGCTCGACAGTCGAATACTGAGCTGCCTACTGTCTATAAAATTTCATCAGTCTGGGGTGGTCATGAAGGATCACTTTTACTGTGGACCATGTTTTTGGCAATGTGGACAGCCGCTGTTGCCCTCTTTAGTCGTGCCATGCCACTGATAATACGTGGTCGAGTTATTGCGGTTATGGGATTGATTAGTGTTGGCTTTTTACTGTTTTTATTATTGACCTCAAACCCATTTGATCGAATGTTTCCAGTGCCTGTTGAAGGTCGAAGTTTAAATCCATTACTTCAGGATTTTGGCCTGATCATTCATCCGCCCATGCTTTATATGGGCTACGTTGGTTTTTCCGTCGCCTTTGCCTTTGCAATTGCAGCCATGCTGGGTGGTCGCTTAGATTCAGCATGGGCTAAATGGTCACGTCCCTGGACGAATATCGCCTGGGTGTTTTTAACAGTGGGTATCGCCCTGGGAAGCTGGTGGGCTTATTATGAGCTTGGCTGGGGAGGCTGGTGGTTCTGGGATCCGGTGGAAAACGCATCCTTTATGCCCTGGTTAGTTGGTACCGCCTTAATTCATTCCCTGGCGGCGACTGAAAAACGAGGTGTGTTTAAGGCCTGGACCGTGTTACTGGCCATCTTTGCCTTTTCGTTGAGTTTATTAGGTACTTTTTTAGTGCGCTCCGGTGTATTAACATCCGTACATGCCTTCGCCAACGATCCTGAAAGGGGTATCTTTATATTGATGTTTCTCGCTGTGGTTGTGGGTGGTTCCCTGCTTCTCTATTTCTATCGAGCCCCACAAATTCGCAGTACAGTAAAATTGAATATGCTGTCCCGAGAAGGTGGCCTGTTAATTAATAATATTTTACTGGTTATTACAGCATCATCAGTACTTTTAGGTACACTTTATCCGTTAGCCTTAGATGCTTTAGATGCAGGAAAGATTTCTGTCGGGCCTCCTTATTTTAATGCCCTATTTGTTCCCTTAACGATTCCTATTGCTTTACTTCTCGGTGTTGCTGCATTAGCGCGCTGGAAGCAGGATAGTCTTGAAAGAATGGGCAAAAAACTGATCATTCCTTTTGTGGTAAGTGTCGTTGTCGGAACGGCTTTACCCTTTGCACTACTGGATGAAGTTAAATGGGGGGCAGTTGTTGCGGTTATATTGGCTGTGTGGATCACCATGACCAGTGCCCAGGGCATAGTTGATCGAATTTCAGGTAAGCGTGATAAATTTCAGGCCCTGTTCAATACGCCTCGTGGTTTTTATGGTATGACTTTCGCGCACATGGGGGTGGCCATTTTTGTAGTGGGGATTACGTTAACCACACTGTACAGCACTGAAAAAGATATTCGCCTGGTTAAAGGCCAGTCTTACTCTATTGGAGAATATGAGTTTATTTTTGAGGGTGTTCAAAATGCAACCGGGCCAAACTATAAAGCGGCTGAAGGTTCATTTACCACGCTATACAAGGGTGAGGAAATTGGCCGTTTGTACTCACAGAAACGTTTATATAATGCCGGTGGGATGCCAATGACTGAAGCCGGTATAGACGCGGGTTTCTGGCGTGATTTATATGTCTCTTTAGGCGAAGACCTGGATGGTAAAGGGGCCTGGAGTGTGCGTTTATATCACAAGCCTTTTATTCGCTGGATCTGGTTAGGTTCGTTGATTATGGCTTTTGGTGGTTTATTGGCAGCCACGGATAAACGCTATCGAAAATCCATTAAGGCCGAACAGTCTCAGGCTGTCGTAGCAGGTGCTGCATAATGGCGCGTTATTTAGTTTTAATTGGTTTTTTTATCATGATAGGCGGCTTCGCCTACATGTTGAACCGGACGAACACGGGAGACTATAACCCGCGTGATATACCAACTGAATTTATTGGTCGAGCTGCACCCAGCATTAATGTGCCTGATTTATATAATGAATCTGAAATCGTTAAAACAGCTGACATGCTGGGTAAGGTGTGGCTGTTTAATGTTTGGGGAACCTGGTGTCCTGAGTGTTGGCGTGAGCATGGGTATTTAATGGAATTAAGTCGTGCGGGTGTACCCATAGTGGGTCTTAACTGGCGTGATGAACGCCCCGAGGCTAAAGCCATGATAAGTAAAATGGGAAATCCATTTTTAAAAATTGGTTATGATCCGGATAGTTCAGTAGCGATTGAATGGGGAGTGTATGGCGCCCCTGAAACCTTTCTCATCAATGCCCAGGGTATGATAGTAGAAAAACACACGGGTGGTGTAACACCAGCTGTCTGGGAAGAGAAGTTAAAAAAACATTTTGTTCAATAGTTAGTCGGCTTGCACTTACTAAAGCCGATTATTTTAAATTCTTTAACATTAATGTCGGCTTAAGAAAAACGGCTCGGCCAAAATATAAATTATGAAAAATATGAAAGTTATTATTCTTGCCCTGGTTACTTTGTTTATGTCCTGGCAAGTCCAGGCTCGATTCGAAATCCATGAGTTTGCCAACGAGCAAATGGAAGAAGATTATAATGTATTGGTGAAAGAGTTGCGTTGTACGGTTTGTCAAAACCAGAACCTGGCGGACTCTAATGCCGAGCTTGCCCAGGACATGCGAATACTTGTTTACAAAAAGCTGAAAGAAGGCAACAGTAAAGAACAAATAGTTGATTTTTTGGTAAAACGTTATGGTGATTTTGTAATTTATCGTCCACCGGTTAAAGCAACTACTTTTTTACTCTGGGTTGGGCCGTTGTTGTTTATTGTTTTAGCCGCCCTGGTTGTGTTTTCAAATATGCGTCGACAAAAAGTCGCAGCCGAAGTCGTTGATAAGCAGCAACAGAAAAAAGCTAAATCGCTACTGGATGATTAGTTGTTCGACGCAAAAAACATAAACCGAATAACTAAAGAATGTAAAAATAAATAGAGAATTTTATGATTAGTTTTATTGTAAGTGCAGTTGTATTAGTTTTAATTGCAGTTGTTTTTATAGTGCCAACCTTGTTGAAAAAAAATTATCCATTTTCAGATGAGTATGATGATTTGAATGTGGCTATTGCTAAAGATCGCTTAAAGGAATTAAAAGGACAGTTAGACGCGAGCGAAATCAATCAGCAGACATACCAGCAATTGCGTGATGAACTTGAATCTACATTGGCTGAAGATTTATCAAACGTATCTCAAACTAACGACGGGAATGGCCAATACATGTTTAAAGAAAACAAAAAATTAGTGCCCATTATTCTGGCTGTTGCGGTTCCCATATTTTCAGCTGCGATTTACTACCAGTTAGGTGACTTTAATGCAGCTACAGGAACAAATGTAGCAGCAACAGTTATTCCCGCCGGTGAAAATCGACCACAAATGACAATGGAAGAAGCGGTGATTAAGCTCGAGCAGCGCCTGGTGGAGCAACCGGAAAATGCCGATGGCTGGTTTATGTTGGCAAAAACGTATATGACCATGTCACAATATCAAAAAGCCGTTACAGCTTATGAAAAAGTAATTAACCTGGCAGGTGAAAAACCGGAAGTGTTGTTGCGTTATGCCGATGCTATAGCGATGTCCGAAGGTGGTAATTTAACCGGTAAAGCTAAACCTATAGTGGATAAGGTTATTTCCATGATCCCCAATAACCCAACAGTTTTATGGATGGCGGGTAGTTCTGAGGTTCAGCAAAAAAATTATGCTAAAGCCCTCTCTTACTGGTATAAATTGCAGCCGATGTTAAGTCAGGATGCAACGGCTCAGACTCAGATTAATGAGTTAATTAATAATGCCGAGACTCAGTTGACAGCAGATGAAATTGCCCAGGTTAAGCGGGCTGCTCCCGTGGCAGAAACACAAGTTACCGCAGGAAACGTGAAAGCTGAAATTGTTGTCACTGTTGAGCTGGACCCTGCTCTTAAGGACAAAGTTTCAGCAAATGACACCCTGTTTATATTTGCAAAAGCAATGCAGGGGCCACCTATGCCACTGGCAGCGGTTAAGAAAACGGTCGCTGCATTGCCGATAACCGTAAGCCTGAACGATGCAATGGCCATGATGCCCCAGATGAAGCTATCTAATTTTGAGCAGGTTAGAATTTCAGCGGTGGTCAGTAAATCAGGCCAGCCAGGTACCCAGGCGGGTGATTTATATGCAGAAGTTTCCCCGGTGAATGTTAAAGCACAGGAAAAAATTAACTTGATCATTAATCAGATGAAATAGGTTTATCCATTAATGAGGAAAGTTTGTTTCCTCATTAATGGCATTTCATTACTATAATAATAGTAATGAGTAAATATCACTCCCTCCCCCCCCCCATTTTTTAGTGAGATTGAAGTCTTATGCAAGGAAATTTCACACAGATAATTTCAGTTTTAATACTTAGTTTTGGATTATCTTTGCCAGCCCCTGGTTTCATGGAAACTTGAGTTTTTTTAGCTTCACCTGTTGACTTACTCACAGCCCCATTTCTTTATGGGAATTAGAATTCTGTGGTTTCGCTGTCCTAGCGAGTCACTTTCTTTTCTACAGCAAAAAGAAAGTAACCAAAGAAATGCCGCCCCGCTTAACCCAAGCTTTTATTTGTAAAAAACACAAATAAAAGTCCCTTCTTCGCTCCCAATTTTTGTGGCTGCTGCGGAACTCACGAATTAAAAGGCGAATTCGCTCAGACATCCTCGCAGAAAGCTCCACAAAAATTACTCACTCATCAGCTTGTGTAATGGGAGGTAGGTCAAAAGCTTTAAAAGAAAAAGCAGATCATGATTACCGGATGTTTTCTTTTGTTGTGCAGGCTTAATTCGGTTTAGATTTACTTCTCCTCTGGAGCTTGCCGAAAATTGTATACCTCCAGGGGCAAAATCACATGGATGTGATTTTGAGTTCCGATAAGCCAGGACGGCTTACCGGAACGACCCGGTAAAAGAGTCGTGATGTAACAATTTAAAATACTACTGGAAGCCCCCATAACAATTTTCGGGAATTCTCATTAGCTTTTTAATGAGAACAAGCGAGTAAAGGACGGCATTTTCTTTGGTTACTTTCTTTTTGCTGTAGAAAAGAAAGTGACTCGCCAGAGAGGCGACTACACAGAATTCAAGTTCCCATTAAATGAAGGGCTTGCAAATGCTCTAACAACCGAAAACCACAAAGTTCAAATTCCCATGAAACCATGGGCTAACAAATATAATCCAAAACTAAAAATATCAGTCGTCTTAATTGTAAAATCAAGTTTTACTTCGTCATTATCATTGTAAGATTAAATCAAAAATATTTTTAAAACTTGTTCAGGAATGAATAAACTGCTTAACCGTATCGAAGTCAAAATCAGCAGATAAACAGGCAAAATAATCCTTAAACATATCCGGCAATAAAATATCTTTCATTTTATAAAAGCCACCATCTTTGGTTTCTATATTACCAACAAACGCAGCTGCTGCCGGAGGCACACTAATTTCAAACTGAGATGGTGAGAGAGATAAGCCCAGCCCCGTTACTTTCATATGCGCTTCTTTACGGGTCCAGATTTGAAAAAATGCATCTTTCTGTGCATTCTCATTTAGTTTAAAAAACTGTTGTTGTTCACTTTGAGTAAAAAAACGTTTACTAATGCCTGACCAGTCGGTTTTTCTTTGTGCGTATTCAATATCAACACCCAGTGAATGCTCTCTACAAACTGCGAGTATTGCCATGTTATTTGAATGGCTTAAATTGAATTGAATTTTTTCAGGATTAAGTTCATCAAGTATTGAAGGTTTACCCTGCTTACCCTGTGAAAATTTAATTTCATTGGCTGGAGTGTTGATATAGTAAGAAAGCACCGTATGTAGAAATCCATGCGAGGCTATAAATGCCTTGCGATGTTTATAAAACTTAAAGCGCTCACTGCGCTCTTTTTCCTCATCTGATAAAAGAGGGTAGAGGTGTTTAATTCTGGCCTCATGAATATTCAGGTAGTTGAGCCAGATATGTATTTCATTTTCAGTCAGTTCTGTATATGAGTCCTGGTTATACCATTTGTTCAAGTGACTTTTTCCTTTCTATGAATGAGTAAGTAGAGCATAGGTATTATTAGTAAAGAGACGAGTAGGGAAAACGAAAGGCCGAAGACGATAACCGTTGCCAAAGGCTTTAACATTTCAGAACCTTCGCTGAATCCAAGCGCCAGGGGTAGCATTCCAAATACACTGGTTAGTGTTGTCATAAGTATGGGCCTCAGGCGTAACATAGCGGCTTCTAATACAGCGGGTATTCTATCAAATCCCTGTTCACGACAAATTTCAATTTGTTCTACCAACACTATGGCATTGTTAACAACAATGCCCGCGAGCATAATTATACCCAGTCTTGCGGGCATACTTAATTGATTGCTTAAGGCTATTTCAAGGGCAAGATAAACCCCGATTAATGTAAAAGGTACGCCTAAAATAATAATGAGTGGGTTTGTAAGCGATTCATACTGTACTGACATCACAACAAATACTAGAAATACGGCAAGTGCCAGTAAAATATAACTGCTTGACTGGTTTTCTTTTAAAGTGTCGAGGGTACCGCCGTCATAAACAATGTAGCCATCTGGAACAGAGATTTTATTAACTATGCTAAATACTTTTTCAATTAATTGACTGTAATCTGTATCGGAGTCAAAAGAAGCAGAAATTTCATTTATGCGTAGTTGGTTATCTCGTTTTATAACACTGGGTGCAGGAACAATACTGATATTGGCCACATCGTATAGACGAATAGCTTCACCTGATTGTAATGAAATGATAATGTTTTTTATGTCCTGTATCTGTTTTATTTCCTCACGTTGCAGGCGTATTCGAATATCATATTCCTTGTCACCTTCAAGGTAGTTTGTGGCAACCTGCCCATTAATGGCTAACTGTAATGCCACCCCTATTTCCTGGGCGCTGATATTTAAATCTGCTGCACGTTGTCGGTTGACTTTTATTATCAGCTCATTGTTTTGTTCTTCATAGCTATGGTTAAGGTTTTCAAGTTCAGGAATAACGCTTATTTTTTCAATAATAATGTCGGCAAGTTTTGTTAATACAACTATATCAGGTCCCTGTATGCGTAAGCTAAAGTCATCATCGCCCAAGCTAGTGTGAATGCCCCGTACTCCTTTCACTCTCATACGCACTTTGTAACCAGTGAGCTGTAGTTTTTTAATCTGTTTATTTAGTTTTTTAATCCAGTTTTTACTGCTTATATTGTTGCGCTCACCTAAAGGTTTTAGTTGAACTGAAATAGATCCCCGGTTACTGCGTTGAAATTGGGAGCGGCCAAATACAAAACCACCTGAAGTTGCAAAAGCAGTACTGACTTCGGTTTGTTGTAAAATGACCTCTTCCATGCGTTGTAGGGTTTTATCAAACTCTTCCAGGCGGGTACCCGGCTCAGTGCTAACGCTAATTGATATTTTTCCTTCATCCATGCTTGGAAAGAAAATATTTTTTGCATTGAGTAGCTGGTATGAACTAAAGACTAATGAGGCAATGAAAACAGAAAGTATCAGTATAGTGTGGGGTAAAGTTTTAGCTAATAAAGTGCGGTAAAAGTTTTGTAAAGAGCTAAACAGGCCATTAATGTTTAGAGTAGCAGGGGATTGTGTTTTTGCTCCTAATGCTGGAATTAAGGTTAATGCGACGACTAAAGAGGCAATGATAGCGGCACTTAAAGTAATGATTAATTCACTAAATAACAGACCTATTAAGCCGCCTATAAACAAGAATGGAATTACCGCAACCAGATTGGTTGTTGTGGATGCGGTAATAGCGCTAGTAACTTCTGCTGCGGCATTTGATGCCGCTGTATCGGGTGATTCTCCCTGCATTTGATGACGGGATATATTTTCCAGCATTACAATAGTGTTATCTACCAGTAAACCAATGCCCAGTGCTAAGCCTCCTAAAGACATAATATTTAAACTTATATCATTTAAGCCCATAATTAGAAATGTGATAAAAATAGCCAGAGGTATTGCGGTTGCAACAATCAGGGTGCGACGGATATCGCGTAAAAAAATATAAACTATTAACATCGCCAAAAATGCACCACTAATTGCGGCATAGCTTGCATTGTTTAATGCGCGTTTAACATATATTGATTGATCGTCAACGGCTGCGACTTTAATGTCAGGTGGAAGTAAATTTTGTGATTTAAACCATTCAATTTGCTGGTGTATGCCTTGAGCTACATCAATAGTGTTGGCGTCAGGCTGCTTTTGAATTGTGAGTTTAATACCGGGTTGCTGGTTTAAACGAATTCTCAGTTCTTCGTCCTGGTGAGTGTCGATAATTTTTGCTATATCACTTAATACCAGATTTCGATAGCTTTTTTCCTGGCTTGTATTGTTCTGTGTTGAATTAATCAGGCTTAATTTAGACAGGGGTAAATTCGCAATCGATTCTACAGAGTCAAATCGTGCCTCAGTTCGTGCACTTAGTTTGCGTGTGTTCATATAAAGAACACCGCTAGAAATATCCTTGTTTTCCGCTTCTAAAAGTGTTTTTATATCGGTTATTTTAAAACCCGCTGAAGCCAGTTTTTCCTGGTCAATAATAACCTGTATTTCTCTAACCAGGCCCCCTCCAACTTCAGTTGAAGCTACGCCATCAATATTTAAAAACCATTTCGAAAATTCATAATCTACCCAGCTGCGTAGTTCAATTGAGTTTCGAGTTGATGAGCTAACGACCAATTCCATTACAGGTAATTGAGAAGGGTCTCTTTTATAAATAATCGGTGGCTCAGATGTAGTGGGTAAAAAACGTTTGGCCCTGTCCAGGCGTGTGCTTGCATCCTGTAGTGCCTGGTCAATGTCGGTGCCATAGGGAAATATCAGGTTAATTGCACTACGCCCTTCAGATGTTCTGGACTGTACTCGAGTTGCCCCTTCAGTTATAGCAAGTTGCTCTTCAACCTGGCGGGTGAATTTATCTTCCATCACGGTCGCAGATGTGCCTGATTCGATTATGCGTACATTTACGTTTGGATAAATAATATCGGGTAATAAGTTGATATTTAAACGGTCAAATGAAAAAAGTCCAATAATCAAAACGCTAATTGAGAGCATTATTACAGCAATTGGTCGTTGAATAGACCAGTTGGCAAGGCCACCAGTACGTTGCACGTTTTGCATAATTTATATTAAACCTGTAGCTGCACTTTCAGCTACGTAATACGGTATATAGACAAAGTTGATATATTTTTCCATATGATTCCAATATGTATCTGGAGGCGTCTTTATAAAGCAATAACCTTTACACTCATTTTATCTTTAAGGCCAAAGAAGCCCTTGCTGATTATTTGTTGTTTATCGGTTAAACCGTCTAGCACTTCAATTAAATTATCCTGTTGAATGCCAGTGCTAATGTTTATGCGTTGGGCCTTGTTATTATTAAGTGCAAAAACATAGGCTCCCTGTTTATCGTGGCGAACCGTATCATAGGGTATCATCAGGCGAGATTTACTCAGTGTGTGAATACTTACACGACAGAACTGCCCCGCAAGGGCACCAGCAGGTACTGGATTTAATATAATTTCAATAGTACCACGGCGAGTATTCTCGTCAATCACAGGGTAAATGCGCTGAATCTTACCCTTAAAAGTATGATCACCTAATGCGTCTATCGTGATATCAACCTGATTTCCAATTTTGATCAGGGGTAATAATAATTCACTTAAATGGATTTCTGCTTTCAGGCTAGAAGTATCAAGTAGTGTGAGCAGATGGTTATGTAGCGGAATGACATCTCCGGGTTCGGCCAGACGTTGGGAAATTACACCTGATATTGGGGCATGAATTTGGCTATGTGACAGTTCGGTTTGTTTTAAATGTAAATCAGCTACCGCAATATCATTAAGGGTACGAGCCTGGGCAACTTCACTTTCTGAAGCAAGATTGCGCGGAGCCAGGTCTTTAAGGCGCCGGTAATCTACCTTAGCCTGATTTAATGTGGCCGTTGCTTTTTCTACCTCAGCTTTAAGTAATGAATCCTCCAGTTGAACTAAAATTTGCCCCTGTTTTACAATATCACCGGGGTACACAGGTAAAGCAGTTAGTAGTCCCTGTACCTGATTGATAATCCGCACTTTTCTAATTGCCTGCAATGTTCCCGTTATAGTTTGTTTAACAGAGATTGTATGGTGACTGGCAAATATGGTTTCTACAAAGTTCTCAGGTGGTTTTCGTGGGGTTTTCTGGGACGAGGAGTCACTACAGGACGTAATTAGCATAAGAGCGAATATAAGGCCGATGAGTCTGCTAGTGTTAATAAGCGTATTAAAAATCAAAAGTCTACCTTTGTATGGGGCAATTTGTTGTGCCTAAGCGAGCATGTCTATTTCTACGAATTGTATCACTGATATAACAAAAATAACGTATTGAAAGTAATGACTTTAAAGGATTTGTTTCTATTGCCATCTTTAATGAGGAAATAATTAAGCTATATTTTCAGAAGAATGATAATGTGGTTATCATGGAAAGTATTTGACATTGTTTCTACCACTGTCTTTTGCCATGTAAAGCGCTTTATCTGCATATTCTATAATTTTCGATGATGTTGTATTTTTATCGGCTGCTAAAGTAGTTACCCCTACACTAATAGTAACTACATAAATGGTTTTAGAAGAGCTATGTTCCAGCTTCAGATTCATAATATCCTGACGCATTTTTTCAGCTAAAAATAGTGAAGACTCCTTATCTGCGTTGGATAAAATTATTGCGAACTCTTCGCCGCCATAACGTGCTACCAGACCACCTGCACGGGTAAAATCTGAGCGAATACTTTTGGCAACCCTTTGAAGGCAGGTGTCTCCTGCTAAATGTCCATATGTATCATTGTAATTTTTAAAGTAATCTATATCACCAATAATAAGTGTAATTGTTGAATTGAGCCGTGACAGTTTATTTATATCGCTAAGTAATGCTTCATCAAAATAACGTCGATTAGCGATGTTAGTTAAGCCATCGATTCAACTTATTTTTTGTAAATGAAAATTAGCTTCTTCTAATTTATGATATGTTTTTTTAGCGCTTTTTCTCCTCGTTTTCGTTCACTAATATCGAGTCTGACTGAAACATAACGGTCGATTTTTTCATCAACACCGTGGATGGGTACAATAATACTGTCCACCCAATAAAGTTGACCATTTTTGCTTTTATTACATATTTCACCCTGCCAGCTTTTGCCGCTATTGATAGTTTTCCATAAACGGCTAAAAAAAGAAGCTGGGTGTAAACCAGAATTAACAATATTATGATCATGTCCAAGTAGCTCTTTTCGTGTATAACCACTAACTTCACAAAACTTATCGTTAGCCTTAATGGTTAAGCCATGAGAATCAGTGGCTGACACCAGAGCATGTTGATCAATGGCTTTCATATAACCCGCAAGCTCAGAGGTGAGTTTGGCTTTTTCATTGCTTTGATATGCGATTTCACGTGCCAGTGCTAATTCCTCAGCATTTTTTGTATCACGATAATTTATCGCGTAACCTTTTATATCCATGGCAAAAGGCATATAAATCAGGCGTGAAAATGTTTGCCATTGCTGATCACGTAATTGTTCAAGACCAATTCTCATATTCAGGTGTCCATCGTTGGGTTCTGCATGGTAGGTTCTAAACAGCCTGTCCCAAACTGAAATATTAAAAGAAAAGTTACTATTGGTTTCATTTTCAATTATAAAGTGATGTACGCGGTGCATATCCGGGGTGACCAGAAACCACCGAAGCACTCTTTCAAATTTTTTATTAAGGCGAATATTAGAATGAGTGAACATAGCCATAAAGTTTAGTGTTATTTCAAACAAAATTACGGCTAGAACAGGTGCACCTAAAGCCACTATAACGGTAAATTTTATTAGTAAAGAGACTAATATTTCACCTGGATGAAAGCGTAAACTTGTCGTTAGGTTAAGATCTAGCAGTATAAAACTAATAAAAACGTTAAGTTAAAATGGTAATTCAAAATAGTAGGCAAATCCCCATTCTGACTGTTCAACGAGATAAGCAATTCCTATGGCTGCTGTAGGAAGTATTATGCGTACAATGACGGTACCCAAAACTATCATGGCAATATTGTTGAACCAGCGGTGCAATTTTTTTGGCTTCACTTGCATTTTGGTGCGAGCATCTCCAGTAATGTCAGTAGTGTAAACGCAGCAAGAAAGATGCCTAGACGAAGAGACGATTCGTATTGAAATATATAGTCAAACAATGGGTTTCCTGATTGTCAGGCTTCCACTACATCGGTGGAAATATATATAATATAGTTCACTGCTGTCCCGTTAACCACTAGAGGCATGAGTTGGGGTGTCTATCTAAGACGCACCGTAAAACCACCCCTGGCGGCTCGACACCCGCTTCCATGCGGGTGACGGTCTTAGATAGACACCCTCAACTCATGTCTCGATCAGAGTGAAACATTCGTTAATCACATAACAATGCGCTTTAAACATAAACTAATTTCTTTTAACGGAACCGCAGTGAATATAGTCTATATATAATGGGCATGCTGGGCTTCTCAAGTAACTAGGAGAGCTTAACTAATCAACGAACTGGGTGGTTCTGTTAGCGAGTCGAACTGTGAGCCTGGTTATCGGTAAAGTTATTGTTGAAGATTACGTATTTGATATTTTTTCAAGTCAAAGTATGTGTTTTTGTCTATAATTAGTCATTAACAAACTGACTTAAGTTTATTCTTATACAGGTGTCAAGTTGGATCGACGTAAATTTATATCTGATTTATTATCTATATTAACAACAATTTCATTTGTTGTTTCCAGGCCCGTTAGTTCAAACAATAAACCTCTGATTATTGGTATTTTCCCTCGGCGGAATATTAAAACAACGTATCGTTTATTTAACCCACTTGCTAAACATCTGGAGCAGATTTTACAACAGGATGTCAGAATAGAAACAACCAGGACATTTCAATTGTTTTGGAAAAATGTGCAGCAGAGAAAATATGACCTGGTACATTTTAACCAGTATCATTATATTCTTTCGCATTTACATTATGGTTATGATGTGATTTTAAAAAATAAAGAGCTTGGGAAAACAACAATAGCTGGCTCATTGATTGTGCGAAAAGATAGTGGTATAAAAAATGTTGCTGACCTAAAAGGCAAGGTCATTCTGTTTGGCGGAGATGAAAGAGCTATGCAAAGTTATATATCCGCAAGTTGGTTACTAAAACAGGCGGGGTTAAAGCCGGGTGATTATATTAAAAAGTTTGCAATTAACCCACCAAACACAATTATTTCAATGTTTTTTAGGCGAGCTGACGCTTCTGGTTCTGGAGATGTAGTTATGCACCTGGATAATGTTACACGGCGTATTGATGTGTCACAGCTAAAATTTCTGGCAAAAACCAAACCTATGGCCCACTTGCCGTGGGCTGTACGTACTGAGTTGGATCCTGTTTATGTACAAAAAATAAAACAGGCACTGCTTGAGTTGTCGAATACAGATAATGGTAAAAATATTTTACAGCAGGCGCAATTGGATGCTTTAGTGCCAGCATTTGACGGTGAATACGACCAACATAGAGAAATAATTGTTGATGTTTATGGTAATGACTATGGTATGTCGAAATTACAGTGATAAATAAAAGAACCAGCAGCCTTACGGGGCAATTTTTTGTATTTATATCAGTTATTGTTATATTGGCAATGAGTATAAATGCTTATATTCAATATAAAAATGAAACGAATATTATCAATAACACATTAAATTCACATGGTAAATCATTGAGTGAATTATTGGCCCTAATTAGTATCGAACCACTTTTAATATACGATGATGTCACCCTTAATGATTTTGCTGAATTTACCAGCCGACAAAAAAACATAGTTTTTGCCGCAGTTGTTAATACTGATAAAATTTCATTAACGCATTTTCTTAATTCTGATAACAGCTATATTAATAATATAAATAATTCACGAGATGCTGTGGATATTCAGCCCATACTGGATAAATTGCGAATTAATAAAAACATTCTATTTGTTGAGTCTCCTATTAAATTTGAAAATAAAATTATTGCCTATTCATGGGTTGGTCTTGATCGAAAACCTTATGAAGAAGAATCACTAAACACGCTTATTAAAATTATTATTGTTACCTGTTGTGTCAGTTTTTTTGTTGGAGGTGCAATATATATTCTTTTCAGGTTTAAAATATTTCAGCCGATAGAATTATTGATTCAGAACACTTTAAAAATTGCAAAATTTGAATTTGAAACCCCGGTTGTGATTAAAGGTAAAGGCGAGCTGTCTATGCTTGCTGAATCTTTCGATAAAATGCGAACCCAGTTAAAAAACGCTATAGAATCACGAAATAAAATAATGCACCAGCTAACAATTTTAAATGACTCGTTAGAAGAGCGTGTAAATGAGCGAACAATTGAGTTACAGGTTCTAAATTCCAGGATAGCTCATCAGGCGATGCATGATCCGTTGACAGGCCTGGCGAATCGTTTGTTAATAATTGAGCAATTACAAAAAGAAATTACTCATGCAGTGCATGAGCAGACTGAACTTGCCGTATTTATGATTGACTTAAATAACTTTAAAGATATCAATGATACCTTAGGTCACCCAGTTGGTGATGGTTTGTTAAAAGCTGTTGCTACACGTATTAAAGGCTCATTAAGAGATACTGATGCCGTGGGGAGGTTAGGAGGGGATGAGTTTGCTGTAGTGCTGCCTAAAGTTGATCAGAAAGAAGCTGTTAGTGTTGCTGAAAAAATATTACTTAAACTGACACCAAATTTCAAGTTTGATGACCATGTTATGAAAATTGGAGCGAGCATTGGTATTGTTATGTGTCCGCATCATGGAAAAGATCACACATCTTTGATTCGGCTTGCTGATTTGGCAATGTATGATGCTAAAAAAAATAATAGCCATATTTCTGTCTATCGAAATGATCTGGATAAAAATACACGTATACGCCTTGCACTATTGAAAGATTTACATGATGCTTTAGATAATGATCAGCTTGAGTTGTTTTATCAACCCAAAGTGTCTTTATCTTCGGGTAAGGTTTTATCTGTGGAAGCGCTTATTCGATGGCGTCATCCTGATAACGGCTGGGTACCTCCGGATGAGTTTATCGCTTTGGCTGAAAATAGTGATTTGATTAATCAGATAAGTTATTGGGTGCTGGCTCAGGCATTTAGTCAATGGCGTAAATGGCAGGATGAAGGGGTGAGTTTGCAGGTGGCGGTTAATCTTTCTGCGAGAAATTTAACAGATCCAAAATTACCTGCTTATATTGTAGATTTAAATAATCAATATAAAATGACAGGCGGAGGTATTAAAGCTGAAATAACAGAAAGCGCTATTATGTCAAATACTGAGACAGTTATGAAAATGATGTCAGGTAAAGAAATGCAAAAAATGCAGTTTTCAATTGATGATTTTGGAACAGGATATTCATCTTTAAGTTATTTAAAAAAACTAACTGTTAATGAAGTTAAAATTGATAAAACTTTTGTAAGTGATATGGCTAACGATGAAGATGATGAAAGTATTGTTAAGTCAGTTATCGATCTTGCTCACAATCTCGGACATAGTGTGGTTGCCGAGGGTGTTGAAACACGTGATGTATTAGAGAGGCTTATGGAGTTTGGGTGTGAAGAAGCCCAGGGTTATTATTTTTCTAAAGCAGTAAGTAGTTCAGAATTAAATCAGGTGATTGTTAATATTGAAGAACAGTTTAAATCAGTTTTAATGTCTGAAGTTAAATAGAATTAAATGAATTAGCTCTTATATTTACAATGATCTAGTTGGGGTTTTCCAAAAAACTTTTTTTAGCACGATGCAGCTCAGCTTTTTCGCGGCTATCATAAAATGACATCGTGCACCAACGGCGAGAATACTTTTTACTGACATCATAGAGCCATAAAGAGCAGTCAGGACCTTCGCAGTTTTTGACGAGACTAAAGTCGGTCGTGCAAATTGAGTCTCCAATGGTTTCTACAATAACTAATAAAAGATCTCACTGTTGTCTCGTTAAAATAAATTAGTTTCTATTTAAAGCGCATTGTTATGTGATTGACGAACGTTTCACTCTGATAGAGACATGAGTTGGGGGTGTGTCTGTCTAAGACGCAGCATAAAACCCTCCCTGGTGGCTCGATACCCGCGGCCATGCGGGTGACGGTCTTAGACAGACACCCCCCAGCTCATGCCTCTAGTGGTTAAAGGGACAGCAGTGAAAAGATCTGTAACACTCTTTCAGTGATCGATGACGTTGCAGATGAAACGTCACATCTCTGTTACTGGATGTAGACTCTTTAAGGTCGCAACTTTCTATTTGACTGTAAATTTTATCTTTAGCCAGTATTTCATTAATAGGCGTCAATTCAGACAGGCACGATACATCTAAAGGTTTGCCCGCATGCGTTATGATAAACGTTCGAAACCATTCACGTAATTTATGTGTTTCAGCCTCGATAGCATCGCATTTTATGAGCCATTTTATTGCGTCCACCGATGGCTGATCATTGTGATTTATTGATGACCCTGGATAGCAAAAGGCCCGTGGCAGAACATGAAGTCCCAGGTGTTATTAATGATTGCGGTGTTATTCCCTGGTCTACTGTGTCGCCATTAAATGTATCACAGGAAAATAATTGTCTTCGTCAATGGCTGTTATGACACATCAGGGGAGCAGGTTCTGAAGTGTGGTTAGATGGTTTAGTTTCTAATAATGGACTACCGAAAGCTTTGTTAATTATAATGTAAACAGGGCAGTGCGTTTTCTTTATCGAATTCGTTGTCTGCCCTGTGTTGTTAAATTAATTGTCGATTGTAATCGCCGATTGTAATCGCCGATTCTAATTGTAGTTACTTAAGCACAGTGATTGGATCGGTAAATAATTTTGAATTTGGAATAAGGACTTTATTGCCCCCTGAATCGAGCTCTGTGTAACGTAGATCTATAGAAACAACCGTACCCTGGAAACCGGATATTTTTATACGGTTACCTGTCTCAAATGGTCTATATAATAAGATAAGAACGCCGGAAAGAAGATTTGAAATAGTATCTTTCAGAGCAAAACCAAGTGCAAATCCCGTCAGGCCGAGACCTGCAACAAGCGCTGAGACATTAATACCCAATGTACCGAGTGCGGTAATACACCCAAAAATTATAAGTGTAAGGCTACTTGTGCGGCTTAGTAGTAACGTAATGTTCTCATCAAATTGAAATTGCTCAGCGACTTTATTAATTAATTTTTTTAATGTTTTAGCAAGAATATAAAAAATGAAAAATATTGCTACCACACCAATTACTTTTGGCAGCCACAGTGTTGCCTGTTCTAGTAGTGTTTGTGCTAAATTTTCCACTGATAATTCCCCCGCGTTCTAATTAGAAAAATAGTTATAAATCAATGAATTCCATGATTAAGCTTCATGGGGACAGACTATTTTAATATAATAATGGGATCTATGATAGAAGGATAAATAATCACCAATTATAGATAAGGTGATATTACTCGATTACGCCGTGTGCCTGAACCAGCTATATTAAACTTTATTTTCTACCTTTGTCTAAAGTATCAGTCACAGTTAAGCAGGTTAAATTTTTTAGCATAGCCTTAGTTGACTTTAACGGTTAATATGAGCCAATTAATTTAACTTCGAAATATATAACAAACTTTATGCATACAATTCATCGCGCTACTGAAGCCCCCCATACAGAACGAAAAGACCTGATTAACCTGAAACGTATGCTGCCCTTTCTCTGGAGCTATAAGGGCAGGGTGCTTATTGCGCTTATTTCACTTATGCTGGCAAAGGTTGCAACGGTCAGTATTCCGTTGATATTAAAAGATATCGTTGATGCATTAGATGTATCGGTCAGTAGTGTTTCGTCTTTTCCCCAGCAGCTGCCAATTGAGTTTCCCCTTATGTTGTTGCTGGGTTATGGCGCATTGCGTTTAATGAATGTGTTATTTAATGAGTTACGTGATGCTATTTTTGCCCGGGTGAGATATCGTGCTATGAGAGATATTTCTAAAAAGGTCATGACGCATTTGTATGAACTTTCCCTCAGCTTTCATCTGGAACGAAAAACCGGTGGAATATCTCGAGACCTGGAGCGGGGTGCGCGTAGTCTGTCCTCAATTTTAAATTATCTAACGTTTAATATTATTCCTACACTTACCGAATTTTTATTTGTCGCCGTCATCTTATTTAGCCAATATGATGCTGAGTTTGCATTAATTACATTTGGCACCGTAGCTATATACCTTGTTTATACTATGACATTAACTGAATGGCGTATGCATTTTCGACACGAAATGAATGCCTTTGATTCCGAAGCTAATTCAAGAGCAGTTGATGGCCTGATAAATTATGAAACCGTAAAATATTTTAATAATGAAGATTATGAAGTTAAACGTTATAGCGATACCCTGGAAAAGTGGGAAGACAGTGCGGTTAAAAGCACCAGCTCTATGGCGTTACTCAATTTTGGGCAGGGAGCGATTATTGCCATTGGTGTCACTATTGTGATGATATCTGCAGCAAAAGGTGTTGCAGCGGGTGAGCTAACTATTGGTGATCTGGTATTGGTAAATGCGATGATGTTACAGTTATTTATTCCATTGGGTTTTCTTGGCATTATTTACCGATCGATGAAGCACTCTCTTGCGGATATGGATTTATTGTTTAAGTTACTGGATAATAAACCTGAAATTCAGGATGTAGATAATTCCAGGGATTTAATTGTAGAGCAGGCCAATATTGAATTTAAAAATATTAATTTTTCATATAATAAAGAAAGACAGATATTACATAATGTTAGTTTTGAAATACCAAGTGGTCATAAGATTGCGGTTGTTGGGCCCTCAGGTGCGGGTAAGTCAACATTAGCCAGATTACTGTTTCGTTTTTATGAAACAAATCAGGGCGAGATACAAATTGACGGTCAAAATATAAAGCAAGTTAATCAGGCGAGTTTGCGTAAATATATTGGTATAGTGCCACAGGATACGGTGCTGTTTAATGAAAGTATTTTTCATAATATACAGTATGCTCGAATCGGTTCAACACTGGGTGAAGTTAGACACGCTGCGAAAATTGCCAATATAGATAAATTTATAGAATCCTTACCCGAAGGGTATGACACTATAGTCGGTGAACGTGGTTTGAAACTCTCAGGTGGTGAAAAGCAGCGTATTGCTATTGCCCGGGTGATTCTAAAAAATCCGAAAATATTAATATTTGATGAGGCGACCTCATCATTAGATTCACATTCAGAGCAGGTTATTCTTAAGTCACTAAAAGAAGTAGCTGAAGAGCATACCACTTTGGTTATTGCTCATCGGTTGTCGACAATTGTCGATGCAAATAACATTATTGTTATGCAAAATGGAAGTGTTGTTGAGCAAGGAGCACATCAGCAGCTATTAGATGACAATGGTTTATATGCAAGTTTATGGAAGATGCAGCAGGATGAGGAAGGTGCGTTGTAGCCATCTTATCTAATAAGAATATTCGTAATGATAAAATGCTCAGATGATTTTAATAAAGCAGGGTGGATCAAGCGAAGCGGATTCACCAAAGTTAGAGATGATCCTGGTGGACTCGCCTCGTTTGATCCACCCTACAAATAAAATAAATTTACAGACCCTTTAAAATGCTCTGCCATTGTTGTTTAAGTGACGTGCTGTGCCAGAAAGAAACGTCTGGTGAAGCAGGTAAGGCATTTAAATAGTTAAATAGTTTTCCTGTTAAAGCTTCAGTGTCATTTGGACGGTAGCGAAATTTTTCTGCGTATTGTTCCGGATAACATAAATTATCCGGGACGACAGGAACTGCGCCTGCACTAACCGCTTCAAGTAGTGATAATCCCTGAAACTCATGAATGGCCGTGCTCACAACAATTGATGATTGTGACAGGTATTTTAGATATTCGATTTTCGAAACTTTCTCATTAACAATAATCCTATTGCCAAATTCCTTTTCTATTTGTAGTAAGGCAGCGGGTTTAGTTGTTGGTCTTTCACCTAGTAGAGCGAGTTGAAAATCAGTACTCTTCAGATTTAATTTATGTAGCGCATCCGCGAATACCTGTGGTGACTTGTCATATTCCCAGCGATGATTCCATAAAATGAGTTTAGGGTTCTTTTTTTCATGTGGTTTAATATTTATTATTACAACGGGTAAAATTTCAGCTTTGTTTTTCAGCTGGGTAGTTATATTTTCAGGAATTTCGTCGGGCAACTTTTTTAAAAGTTGATCAATACCGTTTAAAAATGAGTTTTGATTATAAGCTGAATTAAACAATATTTTATTAGCTGCCAGTGCACCATATAGTTGAACCATTTGAGGGTCTACAGATTCATGTTGTGTTTGGCTGGTGGGGTAAGCAAATTGATTTTCATGGAAATAGTAGATACACGGAATATTTGCCAGATGAGGATGCAGGCCTTTTAAGGTTGCCAGGTCTACCATTGATGTGGCCAGAATTAAATCAGGTTTTTCTTCAGGTAATTTGTTTAACCACGAAAGTGGGTTGCCACGAATTCGCCAGCGGAAATGTCGCCCAGGCAATTCGAGTTTGTACCAGTTAAACGCTTTGAAATTTTTAACTAACCAGTCTGCCCAGGCAGCATGACTAGCCGAACGATAGGCAGAAAGGAGCCAGATAGTTTTTTTGTTTTTCAAGTTCGGACCATGCCAGTACCGGTGGGTATTTAATAATTTGTCTATTAATGTTAATAAATAGCTAATAACTACAGGTAGTCATTTAAAGTTAAATGCGTTTTCTTTTTCTTTTAGTTCTGAAATAAGGCTGTATATAAGTGGTGAAAGAATAGATTCAACGTCAGGCATCTGTTTCCTGAGCCAGAATCGTCTGCGCAATTTCTTTACAGTCATCACTCATTACATACAGGTAAGCGGGCATAACATCTTCCGCGACGGGTAGTGTGTTTGGATCTTCACCTGGAAAGGCGCGTACACGCATTTGAGTTCGTACAGCACCCGGGTTAATGGCATTGACCTGCACCGAATGCTCTTCCGTATTTAATTCATCACCGAGTATTTTCATAAAGCTGGTGAGCGCATCTTTAGAAATACCATAGGCACCCCAATAGGCATGTGACTTATCATCTGTGGTGAAAATAATTTTCGAGCCAGGGGTTTCACGAAGCAGGGGCAGGAGTGCGCGGGTCATTACAAAGGGGGCGTTCAGATTAACCTGCATAACCTGGTACCAGACTTCAATATCATGCTGCTGAATGGGTGTGGTAACACCGAGAATCGCTGCGCTATGCAGTAATCCGTGCAGATTACCAAACTGTTCTTTCAGGGTATCTGCCAGGTCTTCATAATCTTTAGGTGTTGCACCCTCCAGGTTCAGGGGGTATATCGCCGGTTCAGGGTGACCCGCGTTGATAATATCGTCATAGGTCTTTTCAAGTTTTTTGATGGTGCGACCCAGTAAAACAACGGTAGCACCGTATGCTGCATAGGCTTTTGCAGCGGCCTGACCCAGGCCGTCACCAGCGCCCGTTATTAGAATGACTTTGTTTTTTAGAAAATCTTGCTGTGCCGTATATTGCATTAATCTCTCGATTTATAGTTTGGGTGATATTATTGATTGTGCACATTTTACACCAGAGCGTAGGGCCCCTTCGAGTGTTGATGGCAATCCTGGCTGATTATTTTCTTCAATATAGACATAATCGCCACATAACTTGAGATTGCTCAAGGGAGTGTCAATTGTTGGTCGAAATTTATCAACACCAGGATGGCATCTAAACGTAGCACGTTTTTCGGTTATTAGCTTACTATCGAGTAAATCAGGTAAATTGGGAATGTTATTTTTCAGTTCAGCATAAATTGTATCTACCAATTCTATTTGGGGTATTTTTAAATGCGCGCCTTCTGCACTAATCACCACCGCCAGCACATTCCCATGACCCGTTGATATACGTTCAAATATCCATTCGCTCATGCCGTTAACTATGCCAATCATGGGGGATGGCAATGAGACGAGCTGTTTGAATTGTAAGTACAAAGTTGAAACGGGTTCATATTGCAGTTGTTTAATTTGTTCGCTGATTTTTCTTGTTTGATTAATTTCCTGCAGAAATTTAGTGGTCACCGTTGGCGGTGTTGCTAAAATAACCTGATCAAAACTTAACAGTTCATTATTAAATTGAATTGATTTAACCTCAGTATTTTCAACCTGCAGGTTTTGAACTTTAGTGCGTGTTTTAATGCTACCGCCATGTTGCAAAATATAGTCTTCAGCTAACGTTGGAAACACCTGGCTTAAGTCAGTTGTTGGAATTAGCAGATCCGTAAAATTTGCAGCGGCATTAAAGGTTTGTTGAAGCACGGATTGAAACGCTTTTGCTGAGGCCTGGTGCGGGTGCGTAGTGAGCGCCGCAAGGCATACTGGCTCGAGCAGGTTCTTGATATATGATTCGGGCAACCTGGCACTGGCTAACCAGTCACTTACCGGATAGTCGGTTTCAAAGGGGGTATTTAACAAGCGATCAAATCGAATCAGCAGTTGAATTTTTTCTATAAAAGAAAGAGAAGGTGTTTTTAAAACCCCAAATAATAAATGTAAAGGTGCGGGAAAGGTGGGCAGGCTTAAGTCAAATGCGGTTGTGCCTGATTCAGCATTTAACATTAACATTCGGTGTGGGACTTGTTTAAACAAGCTGTTTACATCAGCTTGCATAAGCTTGAGTAAATCCAGCATTTGCTGATATGCACCAATCATTAAATGCTGGCCATTATCCAGGGTCATGCCATTCCATTCTATGCTGCGGGCCCGACCACCCAACTGAGGGGATGATTCAAACACCGTCACCTGATGCTGGTGATTACAAAGCTCAACCGCAGCAGCAAGGCCTGCCCAGCCACCACCGATAACCGCGATAGTTTGTTTTGCTGTCATTAATTATTTCGGCAAAATTGTTTAAAGCGTTTCTTTTCACGCCGCGAAGCTCTCCAGGCTAACCAGAGTTTACGGGGTGGTGTCAGTTTGATGCGATGTTCCAGAACACGAAATCCATCATTCTCAATTTCTTCCAGAATAGATAAATAAATTTCTGCCATTATCAAGCCGGTGCGTTGAGTAAAACGGTCTTCTTCGGGTAACTCACTGAAGGCTTTCAAATAAAAATCACGTGCTCGATTGGCCTGAAACTGAAACAGTTTTTTTACCCCGTCACTGGTGACTGGCTGGGTTAAATTTTGCTGTGTAATACCAAACTGCGCCAACTCATCCTGTGGCAAATACACGCGACCTCGTTCCGCATCTTCTCGTACGTCACGTAATATATTGGTAAGTTGAAAAGCCATGCCTAAATTATGTGCGTACTTTAATGTGTTTCGATTATTAAAACCAAATATTTCAGCCGAGAGTAAACCCACAACGCTTGCAGCACGGTAGCAGTAAAGAGAAAGATCTTTGAATGTAGCATAATGATGAATGTCCAGATCCATCTCCATGCCATCGATGATTTCCAGTAGATATTCTTCAGCTAGATTAAAGTCATCCAGTAAATTTTGCAGCGCCTGGGTTACCGGGTGTGTTGCTTCGCCTTTATAAAGCTGGCCTACTTCTTCCCTCCACCAGTTAAGGGTAAGTCTGGCTACCGCTTCGTCTTTACATTCATCTACTACATCATCCACTTCACGGCAAAAAGCATAGAGTGCGGTAATCGCACGGCGCTTGAGCTCGGGTAAAAATCGAAAGCTGGAATAAAAGCTGGAGCCGCTGGAAGCGGCTTTGTCCTGGCAGTATTGATCTGGATTCATATGTTAGCTGAGATTAAAGTCAGAGGGCATATGCAAGTAATAAAGTTATTTAGGCTCATCATCCTTTTCTTTAGTTTGTTTATCTGCTTGCGTTGGGGGTGTTTCCTGCTTTATTGCGGGTGTTGATGGTTGGGCTCGCATTTCTGCAATAATTTCATCGGTGATATCAACCCCAGGGTTAAACCAGATTGTTGAGCTATTTGCAGCGATAACAATATCAGCGCCACGTTTCTTTGCAATACCTTCTGCAATGGGCTTTACGTTCTGACGCAGTTGCTGAATCAAAGCGGCTTTATATTGTTGTGATTTTTGTGAAGCTAAAACTTTTGCCTGTTGCATTTTCTGGTTAGCCAGTAGTGTTAACTGATCCATATTGCGTTTTTCATCTTTGCTGGGTTTTTTACCCATCTTTTCTTTTTCACTTGCCAGCTGTTCATTTAGTTTGTTAGAGATTGTGGTTAGTTGAGATTTTAGCTCATTATTGGCCTGTTCAATTTGTTGCTTGATTCTTTCTGCGTGCCCGGTTGCATTTGCTATAGCATCAAGATCCAGTATTACCGTATTTGAAGATGACTGAAAATTGTCACAACCACTAAGTGAAATAAGAATGAAAAGAGATATAACTGAAATTAATTTATTAAACATGGTTCCTAAATTCCTTAACTTATGGGCTCAGAATGATTATTAATCAAGGAGTGGGACTATATCATGTTATCTATTAAATTTGACATTTGTTCGGGGTATTTGCGCTATCTGTAGCGTGCTATGAAATACACATAAAGAAGCAGCTCCTTTAATAAGCATCAGTTTTTCAATTCCCCCGTATCTTCAGGCAAATGCAATGACACTAGCAGGGTAAGAACTACCACAATACCACCCAGTGCACTCATCGTAATAATCGGGCTTATGCCTGCTCCGGCAACCATTGCATAGACGCCTGATGCAATTAACATGGTAAAATTTTCAAAAAAGTTTTGCACCGCAACCGCTCCACCCGCACCGATAGAGCAATGACCGATTTCCTGTAGGGCGGCATTAATGGGCACAACAAAAAGCCCACCACAAACACCGGCGAGAAACAGAGCTGCTTTGGCGGCCCAGATATTGTCCAGCAATGACAGCATGATTATTACCAGCCCCATGGCATAGGCAGCAAGTCTGGCACGTCTAAGATAGGCCATGGGTATCAACCTGGGTACCAGTATTGAACCCACGGCTATACCAATGGCGACAAACAGGGTGAGCAGGGCGATATCGGTTGTGGAATAGATAAACAGAACCACCGGTGCCCAGGCAATCAACAGCACACGCAAAACGGTTGCCGCTGCCCAGAACAGGCTAACCCCCAGGGTCGCAAAACGGGCCCTGGGGGTTTCCAGCAGGCCATGCATTTGAGAGTAAAACGTTTTAAGTGCATTTTTAGAAGACGTGCATACGATGAGTTTGTGCTGAATTGTTTGGGCGATAATGGCGGATAAAATATACAGGGCAATCACCATAATCAATGCCATAGAAATTGAATATTCTGCAAGGGCAGCACCTACCAGTGTGCCACTCAGAATGGCCGCAATGGTCGAGCCTTCTATCCAGCCATTGGCTTTAACCAGTGTGTCTTTATCCACCAGTTCAGGCAGGATGCCATATTTAGCCGGGCTGTACATGGCAGCCCCCAGACCGATAATTGCATAGGCTAGCATGGGTTCCGTATGTAGCAATAGCAGCCCTGCACCAAAGGCTTTGATTAAATTAGCAAACAGCATTACCCGGCGTTTGGGTCTGGCATCCGCATAACTTCCAACCCAGGGAGCAAAGAGAACATAGGCCACCAGAAATGAAGCCTGTAGTGCGGGGATGTACCAGTCGCTAATATCCACTTGCTGCATGATCATGGTGACGGCGGTAAATAGCACCGCATTATCTGCAAAAGCGCTGAGGAACTGGGTGCTGAGTACTTTATAAATATCTTTATTCATAATTTATTATTTTCTTTAATAAAGTTAAATTCGATAGTTTTCGATACAGTGTTTTTTATGCTGTTTCTTTTATAAGTTTTTCTATTGCAATATAATCAATTTTACCCGTGCCCATTACCGGTATTTTATTAATTACCTTAAGCTGTTTTGGCACACTGATTTCTGCAACCCCATCATTTTTTGCCCGGATAAGTAATTCAGAACGTTGTGCATTTTTCGAATCCGTGAGTAGCAAAACTTGCTCGCCTTTACGGTCATCCGCAATAGCGATGGCTGCATGTAGTGCATCGGGCCAAACTTTACTTGCCAGTACTTCAATCAAAGTCAGGGAAACCATTTCGCCGGCAATTTTAGCAAAGCGTTTAGCGCGGCCACATATACTCACAAAACCATCCGCATCAATGGTAACGATATCACCCGTGTCGTACCAGCCTGCACCGAGTTCGGTTTTGGGGGGCACAAGCACACCGGGTTTATCATGCAGCAAATAACCCTGCATAATATTCGAACCACGTATCTGCAGGCGCTTACCCTGATCCATGCCGGGCATACTTAACAGGCGGTATTCAATACCGGGCATCAAACGACCCACAGTACCAGGACGATTATCCATTGGATTATTACCCGCTAATACCGGACTGGCTTCAGTCGTACCGTAACCTTCAAAAATGCGGATACCAAATTTATCCTGCCAGATATTACGCGCTTCAGTCTGTAGTTTTTCTGCACCGGCAAACACATAACGCAGGCTATAAAAATCATAGGCATCTGCAAAGCGTGCATAGCCTTTTAGAAAGGTGTTGGTGCCAAACAGAATAGTGGCATTAATATCATAGGCCACCTCCGGTACCACACGATAATGCAATGGTGAAGGGTAAAAGAACACTTTTACACCTGAAGTGAGGGGCATAATCATACCCGCAGTCAGGCCGAATGAATGGAACAGGGGCAGGGTATTAAGTGCCATATCATTACGGTTAAAATCTATTCGGGAGAGTAGTTGCTGAATATTAGACAGCAGGTTCTGCTGTGAGAGTACCACGCCCTTGGGTGTGCCTTCAGAGCCTGATGTGAAAAGTATAACAGCAGGATCATGAGATGCTTTTTTAGGCTGAAGGCGAATCATTGAATCAAACCGGCTTAGGAAAAGACCAACAAGTTTAGCTGGCAGGCTGATATTTTCAGTAACATCTTCAAGGTAAACAAGTTCAACTTTAGTTGCCAGGGTATTCGCCGCATCCGTGAGCCCGGCCTGTTGAATAAATTTTCGAGAAGTCATCACCCGTTTTAGAATGGCGGTTTCGCAAGCTGAAATCATCCCCTGTGCACCAACGGTGAAATTCAACATAGCGGGTGTGCGACCGGTGATTTGTAAACCCCAGAAAGTGGCAACCGCGGCGAGGGTGCCGGGCAAAAGTACCCCCACGGTTTCATTTTTTTCAGATAGTTTTGAAGCCAGTCGACCCATTCGGCTATTAGCCACATAGGTATTAATGGCAAAGGTCGTTGGAACCGGTAGAAACGCATACAACAGCACCGCATCCAGAAACGAGGTATGGTTAGCTACAACCAGGGTGCGTTTATTCATCTGCTTCAGATGTTCTGTGCCATCGATTTCGACACGGTAGATAAAACGTAGCAAAATACATAGCAGGGCTTTGAAGGCTGAACTCAACATGATGATGTTCTTTTGTTTGGGTGTGTTGAGATAATGGCTTTCAGGGGATGATTTGTGTGCTTATTATTTAAATAAATATTTATTTTGGTCTTGTGGTTTATTATATCTATACTTTTTTGAGCTGATCGTCAGTTATAAGTCATAAGTTAAAAAAGCAGAATATCTTTCTCTTCGGGAAAGCCCACTTTTGATTTAAGACTTAAGACTATTTTTTAAAAAAGGCTGAAAAGTCTCTAATTCCCAGGGCCGAAGCGCCAGCATAAATCCAACATTGTGTTTTTTCTCAAGATGCAGTGAAGCATCCTGGCGATGTAGTTCTGAAAACTCATTAGACAGGGCATTAATTTTATTCATGATTATCTGAATTGAAGACTCTCCCAGTAAAGCAAATAAAAATTTACGTTTCTCATGTTCACCATTAAAGGTTGATTTTAAAAACTGAGACTGTATCTGCTTTTCAAAAAACTGTTCTATCGGGCCGTTTTTTAACCAGCTAAAGCCATCATCTATGCGCAATTTAATTCGGTTATTGGGTAACAGGTCGATAATTTTTAGCTTATCCAGTTTGGCCAGGTACTGAATGCATTCGGTTTCAGATATTTCATAATTGGTGATCATGTCGTCAAAACTTAAACGATTACGTACACTCACCGCAATCAGCAGCAATTTTTCATTTGCTACCAGTTCCTTTTCCTGTTGCCGGGTGAGCTGGTTTATACGTTGCCTGGATTCTTCATACAACTGAAACAGGTCACTTAATTCCATCTGCATTAACTGGCAAATTTCTTCCAGCCTATCCAGGCTAAAACGTTTGCTGGCGAACATGCGTTTAATATTGGCTTCACTCATATCCAGTTTTTTAGCAACTCGTGCATAGGTCAGCTGATGAGTTTTAAGTGCTTTTTTTAAAGTATCGATTAACGCACTGGTTTGGGTCATGTTTAAGGCCTTGTCTATGAATTACGATTGTGTAGTGATAAAAAGTATATAATATATAGACTATCAGGTTATTAATAAAGAACAAATCTATTTAAAGTTTATTTAGCCTGATTTTCGTCCAGACTTGTTTGCGTCAATAACAAAGGAGGACAAATCATGAATCATATAAAATCTTACCTGCAACTGGCTGCATTGCCACTAATGCTTAACCTGTTCCTCAGCAGTTTTAGCTTTGCCGCAGGCTTGTTAACACCCGCTAATGGCAACCTGCCAGCACTACAAATCAAACAACATGATGTAAATGTCATTATTGAAGATGGCTACGCGATCACCGAGGTTGAGCAGGTTTTCCACAATCCCCATGCACAGGACCTGGAAGCGATTTACTCTTTTCCTGTCCCGGAAAAAGCCGCAGTGGCAGAATTTACTATCTGGATAGATGGCAAACCCGTTACCGGTGAAGTACTGGAAAAACAAAAAGCACGTGAGGTTTATGAGCAGGAAAAGGCTGCGGGTCGTGAAGCGGGCCTCACTGAAAAAGATGCCTATAAAACCTTTGATATCAGTGTGAGCCCGGTTCGAGCAGGGCAGGATACCCGGGTGCGTTTTGTTTATTTGCAGCCGGCGCATATGGACATGGGTATTGGCCGATATGTTTATCCACTGGAGGACGGGGGTGTCGATGAACAGAAACTGGCTTTCTGGGCAGCTAATACGCAGGTGATGGAATCTTTTTCTTTTAAGCTGACACTTAAATCAGATTACCCCGTTGAAGCCCTGCGTTTTCCAAACCAGTCAGCAGCCACCCCGCAACGAAATGCAAATGGTGACTGGGTGGTGCAATTGGCAAACAGCAATGCAGCGCTTCAGGAAGGTCAGGTGTCTGCAACGAATAAACCCGTATTTAATCTTGATAAAGACCTGCTGGTTTACTGGAGGCATAAAGACGGTTTGCCAGGTAGTGTTGATATGGTGACTTATAAATCAGCGGATGAAAAACGTGGCACGTTTATGCTTACCCTGACCCCCGGTGATGACCTGAAGCCAGTAATCGAAGGTGGCGACTGGGTGTTTGTGCTGGATATTTCCGGATCAATGCAGGGTAAATATGCAAGCCTTGCGGATGCGGTTAAAAAAGCACTGGGTAAAATGCGAAACAACGATCGATTCCGTATTATTCTGTTTAATAACAGTGCAAGAGAACTGACCTCGGGTTATGTGAGTGCCACACCTGAAAATATTAAACATTATAGCGATGCGGTGGCACAGGTGAGCCCGAATAATGGCACTAATTTGTACACAGGCTTGGCAAGTGCACTAAAAAGTATTGATGCGGATCGAAGCAGTGCGATTATTCTGGTGACCGATGGGGTTGCCAATGTGGGTGAAGTTCATCAACGAAAATTTATTGAATTGCTGAAGAAAAAAGATATTCGCCTGTTTACTTTTGTTATGGGTAATAGTGCAAACCGACCCATGCTAGAGGCGATGACAAAGGTTTCAAATGGGTTTGCAATGAGCATCTCTAATAGTGATGATATTGTGGGCAAGGTGCTCCAGGCGAGCAGTAAAATGACCCATGAAAACCTGCACGGTGTAAAACTTTCAATTAAAGGCGATAAATCTAACCTGAAAATAGCAGATTTGACACCGCAAACGATTGGCAGCTTGTATCGTGGACAGCAACTGATTGTATTTGGTCATTACTTTGGTGATGGCATAGCGGATATAAAACTGACTGGAAAAATTTCGGGTACTGAAAAGGCATACCAGACACAAATTTCATTTCCCTCGATGGATGTTCGCAACCCGGAAATAGAAAGACTCTGGGCGTATGCATCGATTGAAGAGATGATGGAAGAGATTAATGACTTTGGTGAAAAAGCGGATATCAAACAGGCGGTAACGGATATTGCACTGGAGTATGGTCTGGTCAGTAATTATACTTCAATGGTGGTGATGCGCGATGAAATGTATGATACCTATGGTATTAAACGTACTAATCAACAGCGCCTGAAAACAGAGCATGCCGCTCAACAACAACGTGCACAGCAAGCAACTGTTTCCCATCGGGTAGATAAAAGCAAGCCGATGTTTAAACAGTCTCGTCCAGGTTTTGGTGGTGGCGGTGGTGCGATGAATATCTGGATGTTGATGCTGTTGTTGCCGGTGTTGATGTTGCGAAGAGGTAAAATTAGAGATAATTAAAAATAAAATGATCTGCCACAGAGACGCAGAGAACACAGAGGCGTTCTTAAATATGTGTAGGGTGGATCAAGCGAAGCGGATCCACCTTTAATACGGGGCCAGGTGGATCCGCGTTGCCTGATCCACCCTACGATTAATAATGTATCTGTGGCAACGTATAATATTATTTAGCCCGAAGTGCCTTCCAGAATATCCACAACCAGTCATTAACATCAAGCCGCGGTCGACTGAACAAATCATCTGTTTGTTTATCCAGTTTGAGTAAAATGCGTGAACCACCGGCAATAATCAGGCGTATTTCAAAACCAAAGCGGCCTTTAAGGGATTTACCCAGGGGCGCACCGCCTTGCAGAAGTTTATGTGCGCGTTCATATTGTTTGCGCATTAATAAAATCATCGGCCCGTCGGTACGTTGATTTTTAAAGTAGGTTTCATTGACAAAAGAGGCGCGTATTTCATCCTGTGGAATATAGATACGATCCAGCTCATTATAATCCTGTGTCAAATCCTGATAAAAATTGATTAACTGCAAGGCACTGCAAATGGCATCAGATTGTGCCAGGCTTTTACGGTCAGTTTGACCATACAGGTATAACATTAATCGTCCCACAGGATTAGCCGAACGTCGACAATATTGCATCAGCTCGCCAAAATCAGCATAGCGTTTTTTTGTCACATCCTGTTTAAAGGCATCGATTAAATCGATAAAAAGTGCTTTGGGTAGTGAAAATTCTTTTACACAATCGGTGAGGGCGATAAAAACCGGGTCATCGCTTAGCTTGCCAGCAAATAACTTTTCAACCTGTTGGGCTAGTCGGTCGAGTTCACTTAAGCGTTGCTCATCACTTAAGTTGCCTTCATCGGCAAAATCATCTGCACGCCGGGCAAAGGCATAAATAGCCGCCGTTGGCAGGCGCATTCTTCGAGGTAATATCCAGGATGCCACGGGAAAATTCTCATAATGGTTTTTAGAAATGCTTAGGCAATGTTTATAGGCTTGTTCAGTATTCATACAATGTAGGAATTAGGTGTGGAAGAATTTACCTGACTAGAGAAGAAGCTAAATAGTATAATCTGTGAATGAAGTATGCAAACCTAGAATGGCGAGATGGCCAGCCCTATAGTCCCGATTTTGATGACGTTTATTTTTCCGTCGATAACGGAATAGAAGAAACCGAGTATGTGTTTATCCGTCATAACCAGCTATTAACGCGTTTTAAACAGAGCACGAAGCCACATTTTGTTATAGCTGAAACCGGCTTTGGTTCGGGGCTTAATTTTTTAGTTACGGTTAAACATTGGCTCAACCACAGTAACTCGGATCAAAGTCTGCATTTTTATTCCGTAGAAAATATGCCTTTTACTCTACAGGATATTATAAAGGCGCAAAGTTCATGGCCTGAACTGAAATCAATAGCTGAGACGTTTCAGCAACAATATTGCGCAGCCAGTTATGGTTTTCATAATTTTGATTTATTTAATGGCAGGGTGAAACTGATTTTAATGATTGGTGATGTTGAACCAATGCTGTCTCAATTGCCCTCATTTGTTGATGCCTGGTTTCTGGATGGTTTTGCACCTGGGCTTAATGCTGAGATGTGGAGTGAACAGGTTTTTTCGCATATAAAACGGCTGAGCCAGAAAGGCACCACATTCAGTACTTATACTGCGGCTGGCTTTGTAAGGCGTGGTTTGATTGAAATGGGCTATGATGTAGAGAAAGTCAGTGGTACTGGTAATAAGCGTCATATGTTAGCAGGTGAGCTTACTAGTGAAAATAATGCTATTCCTAAGCTAACACAACCCTGGTATGAATTTGATTCTCAAGCATTAAACTGCAAAAAGGCCACTGTGATAGGTGCCGGTCTTGCGGGGGTGAGTACTGCCTGGGCACTGGTTAAGCGGGGTTATCAGGTTGAAATAATAGAAGCAGGTAGTCACCCCGGGGCACAGGCTTCGGGAAACCCGATGGGAATGTTAATGCCCCGCTTAAGTTTGCAGGATTCAGCGGATGCAGAATTTTATACATCTGCCTATTTTTATGCGCTGCGTTGCTTGCAATTATTAGATGCGGAGCAAAATTGCTGGCATCAAACCGGTGGAGTTCAATTAGCGAACAGTGAACGTATAAAAAAACAGATTGCTAATTACCCTCAAGATGCAGCATTCGCTCAGGTGCTGGATGCAAAAACCGCAAGTAAAGTAAGCGGCATTAATATCGAAAGCAAAGTTCATTATTTTCCACAGGCAGCCTGTGTGTTTCCACAGCAAATATTACAAAAAATGATAGATGAAATGGGTGATGCCTTAACGATTACCTACAATACCTGTGTGCAGTCAGTTAATTATAAAAACCAGCAATGGCAATTAGTTAATGAAAAAAATGAAATTATAAATAAAGCATCCTGCCTTGTTCTGGCTAATGCCTGGCAGGTTAAGCATTTTGAACAGCTTGAGCATATACATCTTCAGCCTGCACGGGGGCAAATAAGCCTGTTTAAGGCTAATCAGCAAAGCAGTAGCTTAAAATTACCTATCTCATTTGAGGGGTATCTCATGCCAGAAAATAATAATCAACATGTATCAGGTGCGAGTTTTGTGGTGGATGATTGTGATACCGAATTAAGAGAAGAAGAGTTTCAGGAAAATTTGCTTGATATTAATAAATGGTTTAAGAATTTGTTTTTTAAAGATGACATATGTGGCGGCAGGGCATCGGTGCGCGCGGTTTCGCCTGACAGGGTGCCGGTGCTAGGGGCAGTTGTCGATCAGTCACAGGCAGCGAGTGACTATGCTGATTTATATAAGGGCAAGCCCGCGTATAAGTATCCGCGGGCTAAGGCCTTAACTGGTTTATATGTGAATACAGGGCATGGTGCGAGGGGCTTTAGTAGTGCATTTTTGTGTTCAGAGCTGTTGGCTGCAATGATATGCGATGAACCCTTGCCTGTATCAAACAGGGTGCGTTATGCTTTGCACCCATCAAGGTTTTTAATTCGATCCCTAAAAAAGAGAAGAGTGTAATGAGAAAGGGTTTTATTTTTCTTTGTTTAATATTTTTATCATTTTCAATACAGGCTAAATGTGACGATGAGGCTAAAGCCGGGGTTAACTGGACAGGTTGTGATAAAAGCAATCTAGACTTAACTGGGGCGAATTTACAAAGTGCTATTCTACGCAGGGTTAATTTCAGTAATAGTAATTTATCAAAAGCTCGATTACAGGCCGCTGATTTAAGCTTTGCAAAACTGGAAAACACAAATTTCAAAGCAGCTCGAATGGAACGCGCGCGGCTGAATAATGTAAAAATAACCCAGGCAGATTTTTCATCAGCGGTGATTGATGAAGCTCGATTTAGTCGTGCGGTTATTAAACAGGCCATTTTTAATTTAAGCAAATTAAATAAAACAGACTTTTATGAAGCACAAATAGCTAAAAGTCAGTTTGAAAATGTACAACTTGATAAAGCTAACTTTAGTCGAGCCCGGTTTGAGTCAGCTAATTTTAAAAATGCTTCGGCTGTTGAGGCGATTTTTAATCAGGCTGATTTAGAAAGTGCCGACTTTAGCAGTGCAAATTTAAACTCCGCTAAATTCGAACAGGCTAATTTGTTAAATGCAAAGTTTGATCAGGCGGACTTAAGTGCGGCGTCAATTCAGGGTGCGGTGATCGATGGTGCGAGTTTTTCAGATACTAAACTGAGTAGTACAATCTGGGTGAAGTACAAGCGTTGCCGTAATGGGTCTGTTGGGGTTTGCGAATAGTGTATATAAATAATTAAAAGCTGTTTTCCGCAAATGAACGCCAAACAATGCAAATAAAGCAAAACATTAATAGTGTATAGTGCGCCGCAGGCGCACAAACAAACTATTTTCGTTCATTTACGGAAAACAGCTTTTGATTTTAAAGCAAGCTAAATGTCTTTTTAAAACTCTCTATGCGTTTTAAGTTTGCACCCATATCACTGTGTCCAACCCGGGATGCAGAGCGAATGTGAATTAGCTGATTTTCACTGTCCATTCGAACTTCGAAATCATCTACATATTTAAATAAGCGGGATGTATAGGTGGCCGCAATATAGTTATTTTCTGTTGTGCTGATAATGCCACCCGTGGACTCTATTGCTTTGCTAATTTTGTCTATATCTAGCGTTTCAAATTTTATTGCATCGGTGAAATGTGATTTATCATCCGGGTATTCGGTGCAAATACAATTGGGTTTGTCAGGGCAGGGTGTTAGCTTTGAATTTACCAGGCCAGGGGCTGAACCGGTTTGTGATTTATAGCCAAGATAAAAAAAATAGAAAATGCCGGCAAAGGCTGTTGTCAAAAAAATGATTAATATTATTTTCATTGCACTGTTATCTCGTTATAAAATTGAATATGATCTAATAAAGATATGCATCGCCCTTCTTTTTATTTTTATTTCTCATCGGTATGAAATTAAGTGTAACAAAATAATAATGGATAATAATTTAAATCGTTATCCCCGATACAAGCATTCGGGAATGACAGTGTTTTTTAAGTTAACTGGGCAGTATTGTTTACATTTGAATGTTTGTATCCTTAGTCTGATCGCGGTTTAAAGCTTGCGATTGACTTCAGTTCGATTTTTTAACAAACTGGGTCAAAATAACAATACGCTGACCTTCCACCCGACCTTCAATATGCTCCGCATTATCTGCAACCAGTGAAATATTTCTCACCGCAGTACCCCGTTTAGCGGTGAAGTTTGCACCTTTAACGTTCAGGTCTTTTATTAAAGTGACGGTATCGCCAGCCTCAAGCACTGCACCATTACTGTCTTTATGTACAACTGTATTATTACCTGTGTCAGCCTCACCGCCAGCTTTTGCCCACTCAAGCACATCATCTTGCAAATAGAGCATCTCCAGCAGTTCCTGCGGCCAGCCTTCAGAACTCAAGCGGGTTAACATACGCCACGCCAGTACCTGCACCGCAGGAACCTGGCTCCACATACTATCGTTGAGGCAGCGCCAGTGATTAACATCAACTTTATCCGGGTTTTCAATTTGTTCTTTGCAGGTATTGCAGATGAGTGCACATTGATCTGCGCTTGCATCTGAAGCTGGAGGGATTTCGTATATGCCCAAATTTTCAGTTGCGCTGCATAATTCGCATTTTGACTCACTGCGTTGTTGTAAAGTCTGTTCTGTGCTCATGGGGTTAGATAACTCGTTTGAAAAAATTAATGCGGGTATTTTACATGAATTGATCATCTAAAACTCTATAAATTCTATTAACGGTGGGACGAAATGAACCTTTTTATTAAGTATTAAAATCCATGTTCTAATAACGTGATTATGCTTTCTCCCTGTAAGGGAACATAAAAATGCAATAAATACTTCGTCATCCTCGAATGCTTCTGTTGGGGGGGCAGCGACCTTAAACACATAATATATACATTGAAATCAAAAAAATAACAGAAAAAGAAAACACAAATGAACGCAAAAAAACGCGAATGTACACAAAAAATATATTAGTTTAAAGCTCGAATTACTAACGTGAATTAGCTCTAAAATGCTCTATGTTTATAATACATAAAACAGCTCACAATCAAGCGATACATTCTATTATTTAGCGTTCATTTGCGTTTTCTTTTTCTTTTGACCTCATTGGAGTTTATTAAAATATAGTCGTGGGGATAGGTCTGGGGCGGAGTATTCCCAGGCCAAAGCCTGGGAATGAAGCGTTAAACGCTTGCAGCGTTCATCCATGTATCATGTTTATTGCAAACACTTAATACGTAAACTTTTCCAGAATAATTACCTATATCAAATTCAGAAACAGGTGCCTTATCCTTCATTGGGTCAAACATGTTTTCAGCAAGGAAATTAAAGTCCTTATCTAAAATTTGATGTTTAACGATATAGTGGTTGTAATCCGTCATGCCATGAGCGGTAGTTACTTTTACTTTTTTACCAGTAACTTCAACGGCGGGTAGGTGTCCGCCTACTTTTTTACCCCAACGACCCGGTTGTTCTTTAGTGTGGTAAAGGCCACCGGCCATGTTGTTATTACTTGAAGCTAAAACGGATGTGGGGGCGAGTATGCCAGCAGCTGATGCCAGGCTTGCAGTGCGAATAAAATTACGACGATCCATTTTCATTTCCTTTTTTATACATTTATGTCTCCCATTGATGGCTGGGAAACAAAGCCATAGGTAACTTACTACAAGAGAAAAATAAGAATAAGTTATTTTCAAGGGGCTTAAAATGTTTCCTGCAATTTTGTGAAGCGTTACAGTTTTTTGGCGTGTTGGGTTAAAATTTTATCCAGATGATTGGCAAAAGCCATTCGGTCGCTTTTGTTAAGGGCCGGTGGGCCGCCAGTGTCTATACCGCTTGAGCGTAGTGAATCCATAAAATCACGCATATTTAATCGGGACTTTATATTTGCTCGGGTATAAAGTTCTCCCCTCGGGCTAAGGCAGGTCGCACCTTTTTCAATGGCTTCATCAGCCAGGGGTATATCACTGGTAATAACCAGGTCACCCGAATTAAGTCGGGCCACTATTTCATTGTCTGCCACATCAAAGCCATGAGAAACCTGCATAAAGTTAATCACCTGTGAGAAGGGAATCTGCATCGCGTGGTTAGCGACCAGTGTCATCTTTGTTTTTGTACGTTCCGCCGCCTTGAATAAAATTTCTTTTATTACCACGGGGCAGGCATCTGCATCGACCCAAATTTTCATTATAGTACCCATGATTAAGATATTTTAATTTAAGGTTTGGTTCTCAAAGACCGAATCAAATTGAGTAGTTTATCTGAATCCCACTCACGACCACCAATAGCACGATAAACGATATACCCATCGGGATCAATTACAAACGTAGTGGGTAAGCCTTTAACGGGCCATTGTTTTATAATCTCACCCGTTTCATCAAGCAGTATGGTGAAGTTTATTGGGTAATCACCGGTAAAAGTGAAAATAGTATCCTCATCTTCACCCACGTTTACGGCAATCATCGCAATGCCTTCAGATTTAATTTTTTCCCAGCCCCGGTTCATTGAGGGTAACTCTTCACGGCAGGGCGGGCACCAGGTGGCCCAAAAATTAATAATCACCGGTTTGCCCCTGTAATCAGATAATTGATGATAGTTACCATCCATGTCTTTTAATTTAAAATTGACAGCTGCTTTTTTGTTAACCAATGGAGTGATTAGTATGTTGGCATAAGTTAATTTTGCACCAAACATCAAGAATGCGAGTAATAGTAAAGTGTATTTAGTTAAAGTCATGGTGTTAGCTGTTTTTAATCAGTCCTCACAAAATTGTTTGATAGAATAAATAGTTATCTTACAGGAATTGATGAAAATAATTTGGATAAAAAATGTTATGTTTTGGTGAGCTGGATGTCCTTCTTTATTTATCATATAGATGTTAGAGGGTAAGTTTATCTTCTATTTTTACAGCTAATTCAGGATATCCCCTCGACTGTAAATCAGAGCGACTATGCTCACGGATTAGTACAAATTCATCTGTCTTTCCATTGCTCTTTAAAACGAGAAGGATGTTGCTGACGTCTCGAACATACCATCCTTTTATCTGCTGTTCAAAATCTTCTCCACCGAGGCCTGGGTCTGATTTGCACACTTTCATGGTTTCATCGAATTTATATACAGAGTGTTTGTACGACTCTTTCGGATCAGGTAAGTAGGAAATGCATATTTCCCACAATCCTTCTTTTACCAACTTGTCCCAAATAAACCTAACAATAATTTTGGAGAGGTCCCTGTCTTCGGCGTGAAATCGTAAAAACGGCTTAATAGGTAGGCTTGGAGATCCCAAATATTTACAAATGGCAATATAGTCATGAAATCGTTCAGGAGCTTTAGTCTTTACGATCTGGGCTAAAGTGTGATCTCTTTTATTTTCGAGTCTGGTTAAAGCTTCTGGGTATTTTTCCCCTAGCTGCGCCCACTCATCTAGGCAATACGAAAGGCGAACCCCATACAGTGAATGAGGATCATCGTTCAGCGCATGCTCGAAAAAATAATCATATTTTTCGAGAGCCTCTGGATATTTCCCTGAATGAAAGGCATCTCTCGCTTCATCGAGGATTTTCATCTGATTATTAGGCATGACTTTCTTCGTACTTTAAGTATTTAAACTGGGTGTCTTATTTATTGCTATTTATTGCTGGGTGTCTTATTTATTGTTGAGTTGAGTGTCTTATTTTCTATTCTTATTTTCTATTCTTATTTTCTATTCTTATTTTCTATTCAACTGGGTGCCCAATTTATTGATTTGTTTCATTAGGCATTTTCTGAATATTCAGATTTAGGAAGCTCATAATGAGGCCCGTCAATAAATGCTTTCTTACCTTCGCTTCTTTTTCTCTCAACATAACCAGAAACAATATCTTCTGTTGGTTCATCTACAGAGGTAAGCAATACATCCCATGCGCCTCCCCACCTTATATTGACTTGTAGCTCCTCGGCTGCTGTACGCACAGCTTCTGCTATTTGATATATTGGCTCCCATTCCCAACGTAACTTGCCATTTATATAAGGAACAAGATCAACAGCATGTCCTGTAATATGCCTGGACTTAAGCGTCTTGCTTGCTCCAGATTTTACAAGCTCTTTTTGTTCGTCAAGTGTTCTAATGCCATCATGTACAGAGAAGTCCTGGGGTGTAATTTCGATAGCGCGTTTTACCACTTTAACCAGATCAGAATGCACGCCTTCGAGTTCCGCAAGTGACTTTTGTCCCAGTATATAGCTCATATCTATCTCTCCCTTGTAATATGTAGTTAACCTATATTTATTCGCCTGACATTCTTACAACCGACCAATAATAGAGAAAGCTATTTTTTAATGTGTTGAACAGGATACAACTCGTACACTCAACATACCATTTTTCTATCACCATACACAATAGGTCGCTTCGTCATAGTTTTATTTAGAATTACTGTTGCCTATTCCATTTCTGCTAAGTATCAATGACTTACGAGTGTTTTTATAGTCTGTATTCTCTGCGTAAAAATTTGGTTTGTAACGGTTGTTTGGATGCTTATTCTGAATGTTTTAGTTAGCTTGGATTTTCTATTTGCTTTCATTTGTTTGTCGCTTGTTATGCATTAATTTCAACACGCTTTCGGCTGTCTCTCTGAATCATAAGCATTGCAACCACTATCATGAACAAGCCAGGAGCCAACACGGCCTCAAACTCTTCCATTCCCAACAATACACTGAGAAGTACAACAAATACGGGCGTTAAGAACCCATATGCTGAGGTTTTGGTTGCGCCTAACCTAACCGTACAATAATGCAGTAGAAAAAAGGTAATTAGTGTAGAGAAGACGGCTAAATAAGCAATGCCACTATATACAGGACGCTCTATTTCAAACCAGTCTATATCGACAATTCCTTTCCCTGAGCCTATCAAAAGCCATAGGCTACCTAATAAAAGTACCCAGAACGTCATTTCCTCAGAAGGCTCTCCCTGATGAAATTTTTTCACTAATGGGTTGTAGAAACCGAGAAAAAAACACCCCAGGAAAAACACTAAATCTCCATAATTCAGGTTGAGATTAATGAAGGCATCAATATTTCCCCTAAAAACAATCCAGAGAGCGCCAAGCGTACCAACAAAAAGACCCATCGATCTCATTTTACCTGATGCTTCCCCGTTAATCAGCAATGCCAAAATAGCGGTTATTGCCGGAACGGTTGTGTACAAAGCCCCTGTATTTAACACGCTAGTGTATCTCAAACTTTCAAACATACACCAAAAGAAGACGACCAATGGAATGCTCAGAACGCCGTATCCAACAATTCTCTTTAGGGGGGGAATCTTAAAGCCATGCCTTACAATTACGTATGGCGCAAATAGCGCTGAGGCGAGAAGGAACCGAAGGAACATCATCACCTCAGGGGGCAATGCATTGGTTATCGTGGCACCAACAGGAAAAGAACTCGCTGCCAATATGATTGAAATAATCATTAGGCCATGAACATGGGCTTGCTGTTTATATATTAATTTTATTACGTACTCCCTACTTATAATAGTTCGCCTGCAGACGAGTTAACTGAAAACATAATACAAGATTCTCAACACATTAAATACTCATACAACCTGAATTGAAGAAAATAATTATACAAATATTAAGGTGTTAATTTTTATTGAGCTGGGTGTTCTATTTGTTGTGTTATGTTTTTCCTTTTTCTGTTAACGATTTCCTGATGTATGGTAAACCAAGAACAATTGAGTAATGGCCCCAGAAGAACCAAATTAAACATGGTATTGCAGCGACTAATAGGGTGAAGTAAGTACTAGTATTTAATCAATGCCAGTAAGTTAAGTGCTATATATCTGATATTACAGCATAAAACCGACTATTACTTGTAAATCTCCCCCAACTCATGTCTCGATCAGAGTGAAACATTCGTTAATTACATAACAATGCGCTTTAAACATAAACTAATTTCTTTTAACGGGACAGCAGTGTTACTAAATATAAATTATGATTATAAAATATTGAATATAAAGAATATTTGTATTTATTCTATTGTAGAAACTATGCAATATCTATTCATGTTTGAATCACTTGATAAGTTAATCAAGCTATTAGGCCTTCATGGCGTGCTGTCATCACCAGAGTTGAACGGTTATGCATCTCTTAGCGGTTTATCGGACACGCCATATTTTTAACCCACTTGCTCTTTATTTTATTATTGCTTTTCCATTCAACATATAAATCAAAAACGCTTCCGGGCTCTGGGCCAAAACTAATCATACCCCAGTTATAATCTCCGTCAGGTTCAAAGGTCTGCTCTGTTGGGAAAGTGGCCCAGCGAAAAGCCAGGCGTGCTGAGGCTTTAACCTGGTCTGTACTCCATTCTTTATCCCAGGTTTCTTTTAGTTTTATCGGCTGGGGTTGCTTGTTTGTTTTTATTCGCCAGGTTTTTAAAGAAACCTGAATAGTCCTGTTTTTTTCTTTAGCTGTGTTGCGGGTGATGGTTTGAAAAATACAGCTGTTAGCGATGTCGTTGGTTATTTTTTTAGAGAACCCCCGTGCTTCGAAAAAACCACGTGTTTGATCAGGTGTGCGTTGAATGAGTTGCAGTTCTAAATTGTCTTCTGTTAGTTTCCATTCAATTAAGTTTGTTTCTGGGTGAATGGTTTTTGTAATGTCTGCATAGGTGGGCTGAAAAAACAATAATAAGAATAGTGGTGTGATTTGTTTTGTTTTCATGCTTATGCCTGGTGTTAGGTAATTAAATACAATAATTCACTGTGACTCCGTTGATGTAAAATTCTCGTTGTTCCAGCTAGAAGCCTGCTGGAACGGCGAGTATTTTAGCAAGAACTTGATATTATTAAATCCTGGAAAAAAGCCTACAAAGCTTCCCGCATTAGCCTTTCATCAAAGCCATGTATTATTTCTTTATTAATAATCACCAATGGCGTGCCCCTGCCACCGAGTAGATAAAACATTTTCATATGTTTTTCTGAGCGTTCAATATCATACTCGGTGTAGGGTAAATTATGTTTTTTAAAAAATTCTTTGGTGATATAGCAATAGGAGCAACTTTGCGTGCCATACATAATTATGTTGGGTGGATTGGCTTTGCTGAGTATGAGTGGTTCATCTGAAAGCATTTGTTCTGAAAAGTGTTGCACCAGAAAAAAGCCCGCGATAAAGAGTGCGAAAATAATGACTGCGGGTTGTTTATAAAAAGCTGTTTTGGTTTTTTCAGAATCCATAATCGAACCTAGTGACTTTTCATTGCCGCTTCATACTTAGCTTCAACTTCATTGAGTTTATCTGCGCTAATGAAGTCTTTCCATTTTTCCTGTGGAATATTTGCCATGGCCGTGGCCACATAGTCTGCACATTTTGGGCATTTAAAGAAGAAAGTATGTTTGTTCTGGCAGGTATGGGTGTCTATTGCATAGTCATCTAACTCAAGATCACAGTTACATTTTTTGCAAAAGCGTGGGAATTCGTAGCTTGCATGGTCCATGGTTTAATTCTCGTTAGGGGATAGGTTACTGTATCAAAATTTAGCGATGAAATAACCTGAAATAGTCAGGTTTATTATTTGGAAGCGAATCCACCGGCGTGCCGTTAACCCTCACGACCATCCACCCTGGCACTCAGGTAAATGGGTGCGTATTTTATAAACCAGCCAGATAAACAGATAAGCCATAATGCGGCAGCAATCAGGTTAAGGTTATTGCTGATTAGCATCTCATCAAACTGAAGGTCTGAAAAAATGCGCATAACCGCGGCTAACTGCAGGCCCAGAAATAGATACCAGCTTATATTATCTAAAATAAGCATTCTACCCGAATGCCCCAGGGTGACACGAGATGCCATGGCGATAAGCAGCGATGCGAAGAAGCCGATGGTTAAAGCATGTAGTGGTGACCTACCAAGAATGAATTCCCCGCTTAACAGTAACAGCAGGCTTTGTAGGCTGAATAAACTGAGGCCGATAAATAACCAGAAAAAAGCCAGGTGTAAAACTGCAAGTAGGCGGTCTTTAAAACTGTGTTGTAGTCGCCAGCGAATTGAATGGAACAGGGCAATACCTGCAAGTGGTATGTCGATTAAAAATAACCATTCAGCTTGATTGAGCTGGATTAAAGCAAAGTGGCTGACACAACCGGCGAGGAAAATTCGCAGGGTGTAGGCAGGTTGAAAAACAATATAATTATCAATAACATTACTGCTGAAAAAAGGCAGCATACGATGGCTTACGGCAAAGAGCAGGGGTAATAAATACAGCCAGATACCTATGTTTATGGCGAGTTCCATGTAAAACCAGTTATCTGTGTATAGCCACCAGCCATAACTGGCTACACCAACAGCACCCGAAATAAGTGCGGCAAGCGCCACTTTTTCATAACGCTTATTTTGTGCGGGTGCTTTTTTAAATGTTTGATAAAGTAAAACGATTCCATATATCCAGCCAAATAAAAATACACCCAAACCCGAAAAGACAGATGATGAATTGGTAAATAAACTGATTTCAAAAATAAATAAGCCAAGATTGAGCCAGAAAAAGGGGGCTACATACTGCTCTTTATTGATGGCTTCAGTATTCATCCAACGTGGGAAAACAGTCATTAAAAAACCGAAAATAAAAAAAATAAACAGGCCATAAATCATTACAAAACCATGGGCCCAGGTTGAGGGGATTAGCGTATCAAGTGGTGTCCATAATGCTGTGTATCGACCGATTAGTTCAATTGACCATAGAAATAATGGCAGGATAAGTTGAATAGAGCCGCTAAAGAAAAATAATCGATGGGGGGCGGCGCTAAAGGTGTTCCAGAATGATGAATTCATAAATGCTTTCAATAATTTAAAATTAGATATTACGGTTTGTTGAAGTTAATTGGCTTAATAAAGGTCAATTTCTGTAATAAATGTGACCAGAGGTTTCCTAGTTGACTAAACGACCTATGCCCCCCAGTACTGAGCCTTCACCCTGGTCATTACCGCCATGTGCGGGGGCATGTTCAAGTACGCGATCCGCCAGGCGAGAAAATGGCAGGCTTTGTATCCAGGCTGATCCGGTCCCCCTTAAGGTGGTTAAAAACATGCCTTCACCCCCAAAGAACATGCTCTTCAGGCCTTTGGTCATTTCAATGTTGTAATCAATGCCGTCACTAAATGCCACCAGGCAGCCCGTGTCTAATCTCAGTGTTTCATTATTGAGTTCTTTTTTAACTACGGTGCCCCCCGCGTGAATGAAGGCTATGCCATCACCCTGTAGTTTTTCTAAAATAAAACCTTCACCACCAAAAAAGCCTGCGCCCAGTTTACGATTAAATGCGATATCAATTTTTGTGCCCAGGGCAGCGGCCAGGAATGCGTCTTTCTGGCAGAGCAGGCCGCCATTATATTGTGATAGGTCGATATCAATAATCTTGCCGGGAAAGGGTGATGAGAATGAAACGTGTTTTTTACCCGTACCCGCGTTAGTAAAGTGGGTCATAAATAGTGATTCACCCGATATAACCCGTTTGCCGGCGCTGAATAATTTGCCCATGAAACCCTGGTCAGGTTCTGAGCCATCGCCCATTTTAGCTTCAAACGTAATGTCTTCTTCCATATAAGTCATGGCACCGGCCTCGGCTATGACGGTTTCATCCGGATCCAGTTCTACTTCCACCATTTGCATATCGTGGCCAATAATCTTGTAATCTACTTCATGACATTTCATCTTTGTTTTCCAGGTTATTTATGTATTTTAAATAAGCTTAATCGATAATTTCTTCTAATGCTTCCAGAGCCGTTTCTTTTACTTCATTATTGGTATCATCTAGCAGTGGACGTATATATTTACTGGCATCCGGGTGCTGGCTTAACCCCAGGTAATAGCAAGCATCGTTACGTACCCGGGCAACTGGATTTTTGCAATATTCCCCCAGCTCATCAATGTTGTTTATCAGTATTTCACTACCCGCAAGTTGCTCAATTATGGCCCCCACACCAATACGTGCGGATAAACTCGATTTTTCATTTGCCATAATGTTGAACAGGGTTTTCATGTACTGGGGCTTGTCTTCAACCAGTTGCTGCAACTTTGAGATTTCCCCGGATGTCATTAGTTCCTCAAAGTAGCCGCTCATATCCTCCGTGTTGGCAGACTGATCAATCCATTGTTGAATCTCTGTCTTTGATTTAAGCCCCAGTAGTTCAAATTCACCTAGTTTGAGCCAGGGTACCGAGCGAACATTAAGGGTTTGTGCGCGCTGCGGCTCGAGTTCAATATTAACGACTTCCAGGTGTGCAATTTTACCCTCCTTAATCAGCTCTGAGAGGCTTTGTAATACGCTGGGGCAGTGTGGGCAGCTAGTGGAGATAAGTAGCAGGGCCGAAGGGGCGTGGCTCATGGTGTGTCCTGATATCAATAAATAGCCCATTGTATCAGGCGCGCAGGGGAATTTATAAGATTACAGGAGGAAAATTAAAATATGTTAATATGTACCCTGTTTCCTGACTGACCCTGTCTAATGATTTTGGGTTTAACAAATTTTAGGTTGTAAGTATGAGTGTTTTAGTGGCTGTAGTGAATGGTGAATCTGAGATTGAATTTGATCGTAGTAAAGACCTGGCGGAACAGCAATGGGTCTATCTGGATAAAATGGATGAAAAAATGGATATGGGTCTTCCCAGTGGCCAGGGTAATATTTTTGCACCAACTCTGGAACAAAAGGCCCAGTTTGTAGCTGATCAGCTTATGATGGCAATTAAATCTGGCAATGATCAGATCATTGCCGCCAGCATGGCTTATCTGGCAATTCGCCTGCCAGAGCTTAAGCAGGTGGCCTCAAAAGAAAAAGACGGAGAGCAACAGATTACCCTGATTTATGATCGGGAATATGCCCCGGCACAAGAAATTAAATTCACTAGACCTGAGAACCTGAATAGTTAAACCTGGAAAAATCAGTTGACTGCACATTTATAACACAACCTCTTGATGCGCCTGGTAAATTCAAAAATCTGCTTATCACCAATAAGGTGACTTCGCATTTTTTGAATTTACCAGGCGCATCAAGAGCTTACACTCTAAACGTACTTTCAACTGATCTTTTCAGGTTAAACCTGAAGATTAAAAATGAGTAGCTAATGCAAAATAGCCGGATAGTTGTACTTGGTGCCAGCAATAAACCCCATCGCTATGCCTATAAAGCGATTAAAGTGCTGCTTGAGTACGGACATCATGTTATTCCGGTTCACCCCAAAATTGAAAATATAGAAGGTCTGGTGGTTAAGCACCAGTTGAGTCAAATTCAGAAGCCGGTTGATACGCTTACACTCTATATCGGACCCCAGCGAATCACGCCACTAATTGATGATATTGTTAAACTCAACCCTGCGCGGGTTATTTTAAATCCGGGCACTGAAAGTAATGAGCTGGAGCTGGCCCTGATGCATTATGAAATTCCCTTTGTTAAAGACTGTACTTTGTTGATGTTGGAGCACGGTCGGTTTTGAGTTGTGGCAAGAACTTTTTACCTCGAAAAATACGATGTTAACACTATATTTATTCGAATTAAGTTATTAATACGCTTGAGATATTATCACTTTGATGTAGTGTTGCCCCACTGCGTTGCCTGAGTTTAAAAACAGTCAGGCGTATACTTCATAAACTAATACAGGTAAAGCAATGAAACGAATTTTGTTATTTATTATGACTAATGTTGCCATTATGGTTGTTCTTAGTATTACATTAAGGCTATTAGGCGTTGATAGCATATTAGCGGAGAATGGCTCAGATCTTAATATACAGGCATTGGTTATACTTTCTGGTGTGATTGGATTTGGCGGTTCATTTATTTCTTTATTGATATCCAAATGGATGGCAAAGCGCATGACGGGTGCGGTGGTGATTACCAATCCGAGCACCAATATTGAAAGATGGCTAATTGATACCGTTGAGAAGCAGGCAAAAATTGTTGGCATAAAAATGCCCGAGGTTGCGATTTTTCCATCACCTGCGATGAATGCTTTTGCCACGGGTGCCAGTAAAAATAATGCATTGATGGCCGTTTCTCAAGGTTTACTAGATAATATGTCGCAAGGCGAAATCGAAGCTGTTGTCGGTCATGAAATGAGTCATATTGCAAATGGTGATATGGTAACTCTGGCGTTAATTCAGGGTGTGGTTAATACTTTTGTGGTGTTTTTGTCACGGGTTATCGGTCACGTTGTTGATCGCGTGATCTTAAAAAACGAACAGGGACACGGTATTGGTTACTTTATAAGTGTGTTGGTGGCCCAGGTTGTTTTGTCCATACTTGCATCAACTATTGTGATGTATTTTTCAAGAAAACGTGAGTTTATTGCTGACACCGGTGGTGCTGATTTAGCCGGACACCAGAATATGATTAATGCGCTTAAGCGTCTTGGACAGGTAGAACCAGAAGCACTGCCTGAACAAATGGCCGCCTTTGGTATTAATGACAAAGGTGGAATTATGGCTTTATTTTCATCGCATCCACCCATCGAAGATAGAATAGTGGCACTGGAAGAGCGTGCTCTAAGGCGCTCATAAAAACACTGTTATTTTCACTGCCGCCCCGTTAACCACCAGGGCATGAGTTTGGGGGTGTCTGTCTAAGACCGTCACCCGCATGGACGCGGGTGTCGAGCCACCAGGGATGGTTTTACGGTGCGTCTTAGACAGACACCCCCAACTCATGTCTCGATCAGAGTGAAGCGTTCGTTAATCACATAACAATGCGCTTTAAACAGAAACTAATTTCTTTTAACGGGACAGCAGTGATAACAAATATAAATAACCCAGCGTTAATTGCAACTGCTTTAAGCACACTTAATTTCCAGCCGATAAGCAAGTTATTAAAAGCGTCCATCGTTGGAAAAATAAAAGCCGCCGGTGAAATCTGAGTATTTTTGGGGTTCGGCTCTAAGGTTATCTGGTGATAAAAATAAACGCCTGTTTTTACTTACATCACCAATGTATAGCATCCTATGGTTTTCACCTTGAAAGGCTAAAGAACCTGCTTGAACCAGGTGGCCAAGCGTGGCAAAAAGAGCAAAACGCAAAAGAACACCCCAATTAGCGCTGGCCCTCCATAGTTATAATCTAAAATATCGTGATTTTTAAACCACCAGGTAGAAACTTTAATTCTACCTGGTTATTACCCACTTATTATCGTTGTTGAGATAATAACTAAATTTATGAAAGTGATAGAAACGCGCTTTAGGTTCATTAAATAATTAATAAAAAGCAGGCGTTCATTGAAAATAAAAAAAGGCGACTAAAAAGCCGCCTTTTTATAATCAATTGATTGAAATTTATGCTTTCTTACGCTTAGCAAATCCAACTAAACTAATTAAACCAGAACCAAATAACCATACTGCGGCAGGCACTGGAATAGCAGAAATAGTAAGCGAATCTGAGAAGGCAGCTGAAGTCAGATTAAGTGGATCACCTATGCTGGCTGTACCACCCGTCTCAAAGCCAGGTGCCGCCAGACTTACGAACAGACTGGTTTGAACAGAGAGCGACTGACCCTCGGCCAGTATCCCATTGATAGTGTCTTCAAAACTATTAAACTGATAACCAAAAATGTTATTTGGAAAGTTGCTATCAGTGAAAAATGTGCTGCCTAGTGGATTAGTACCAGCAGTTCCAAGTGTATGACTGACTAAACCTCCTTGCAGTTGGCCCTGTGATACAACAAAGGGAAGGTAACCGCTGCCATAATCCAGAGAAACGCGAAAATCAAAAAAGGCCGTAATGGTCGGATTATCTGCGTCGGACATTCCCGCGAAATCTACGATACTCAGTTGGGGGCCGGGTAGAAAAAAATCATAAGAAAATGATGCTAGACCACCAGTATCATTGGTGATATCAGAAGTCAGGATTGATAACCCAGTAAGAGTATTGAGGGTAGAGCTACCGTTAAAAAAAGCAGCATCAACGGCTACTGCGCCAGCCCCGGAATCATCAGCGGCCCCCCGAGCATAAGCATCACCAGAAAAATTGCTGGAAGTACCGTCCGAACCAGGGACAATAACCTCAGATAGAATGCTGCCAGTGGTCACTGGCCCCACTGGGTCGGAAGTGGTGTTATATGTGGCGTCGGTTTCGATACTTGAGACAGCAAGCACGGGTTGTATTACGCTACTAGCTAAGCCTAATAAACTGGCGTGTAAGATTCTCAAAAAAGATTTATTTGTCATTTCATTTATACCTCTAATAAATTCAAAATGGTAAAAATTATCGAAATAAATACGCAATTTTAATGCTAGTAAAGGCATTTTTTTTCTAATTCAATTAGTTAGTTAAGTAACTGCTTTTACCAAACCACTAAAAGTGTAAAGTAATAAAGAAAACCATCAGAATTATTTACACATTATTAGACTTTCGCTTCGGCTTGTATGCTGAAGTCAGGTTAATAATTTTATAGTTCTACTTATGGCTATTTCCAGCTATTTACTCAAATCTAACGTATCGTGATTTTTAAACCACCAGGTGACAACTTTAATTGTGCCTATGTAAACCTCCCCATATTAGTTACATACCAATAAATGGAGTGATTACTGTGGCTATATCTTTTATTAGAATAAAAATAGTAAAGTATAAATTGATGTTACCTTATCATTACTCACTTATTTTCGCTATTGAGGTAAAAGCTAAATTTATGAAAGTGGTACAAGCGCGCTTTAGATTCAGTAAATAAAACAGGTTGATGGAAACGACCGTCTACTACTATACGAGCCAGTCGGCTATTACCAAATATATTGAGGCGAATTCTTTTATAGCCTGCTCGAAATTTATACAATGTAAGGTCATTGTTCATCATATTTTTACCCGTGCTAATCCTCTGTCCCCGCTGGTTTGGTTAACAGAAGATTTTAGAGCATGGTATAATTCATTTCATTCAATACTACACTTTAAATTGTTGTACCAGTAGTTGCAATTTATTTGCTATATCTGTCAGCTCAATACTTGAAGCCGATGTTTGTTTGGCTCCTGTTGAAGTTGACTCACCTACGGTATTAATGCTCATTATATTACGATTTATTTCTTCTGCTACATTATTTTGTTCTTCAGAGGCGCTTGCGATGAGTAAATTTTGCTCGGAAATGGAATCAACAGCACTTTGTATTTTTGATAAGGCGGTGCCTGCATCGGCCATTTTTTCCTTTCCTGATTTTGAGCTTTCCCGGCTATTTTCCATTTCAACAACGGCATTTTTAGAGGCCGATTGTAGTTGCTGAATCATGCGTTCAATTTCACTGGTTGACTCCTGAGTTCTTGAGGCAAGAGTGCGCACCTCATCAGCAACAACTGCAAAACCCCTGCCTTGCTCACCGGCTCTCGCCGCTTCTATTGCTGCATTTAATGCTAATAAATTGGTTTGTTCAGCAATACCCTTAATAACATCTAATACACCGCCAATATTCTCAGAATCATTTTCTAACTGTTTAATAGCATCAGCTGCTGTAATAATGTTATCAGCAAGGCTATCAATTTGTGTAATACTTTGTTTAACAATATTAAATCCTTCTGTTGTCTGGGTTTTTGCTACATCTGCACTTTGAGCTGCGGTTTGTGCATTTATGGTAACTTCCTGAACGGTTGCTGCCATTTCATTCATAGCCGTTGCTAACTGTTCAGTCTGCATTTGTTGATCTTGCAGTCCTGTGTTAGTTTCATTAGATATGACTGAGACTTCTTCAGCTGCTGTTGATAAATTAAGAGAATAGCCATTAAGGTCTCTAATAATAATTTGTAGTTTTTCTATAAACAAATTAAATGAGTGGGCTATTAAACTAACTTCGTCCTTACCTTCGGCTTCTATGCGTTGAGTTAAGTCCCCATCACCCTGCGCTATCTCAGACAACGCATGATTAATACCGGTGAGTTTTTTCTGTATAAAAATCTGGTAGGAAAAGAAAAATACAATCATAAAAATAAGTGCTGCCAGGATGATTCCAGTTATAACAAGCCGGCTTACATATTGGCCTTTAGCCAGTTGATCAGCAATGGGTATATTTATTTCCAGAACACCTCGCAGGTCACCCAGTTTCCAGTCATTTTTAGGTGTTTGTGGGTGGTTGTTATGACAATTAACACAGGCATTACTGATCATGGTATCCGCAATACCCACCCTTACATTCGGAATACCTGCAATATTTTCAACTTGTACAAATGACTGTTTGGTATTGGCTGATAAATTAGCCCAGGCTTCTTTAGCGAACTTGTCATCAACCTTGTTTGCACGATTTGGAAATGGGTATGCACTGTATAGCTTGAGACTGGTGCCTTCTTCTGTTAATAGTTCACTAAGGTCATGGATCAGGGTAGCGGGCAATGGAATGGCGTTGGGGTCATTTTTATGGTTAAAAGAGCCCTTTATATTAGAGCCCTTAATTACTTTCTTAATTACATTGTTAACATAGTACTTTCGCAGTGTCTTGAATTGTTTAACGTTATTCTCTGCTGTAACAACAGCATTCTGTATTACATTTTGCTCCAGAAGGCGTGGAATGTAAACGAAGGCGATGATAATCCCTATAATTGAAATTACTACAAAAGGAATAAATAATCGCCAAAAAACACTATCTTTACTTAACACGGTTACACACTCACACTTGCTAGTTATTGATATTCCTCAAATAGTATAGAAGATATATTCTAATAATTTATGTATGTGTCCTAATATTTATATATGTAAAAACAGTTTTGGTTTAAATATGATCTTAAACAAATTTCATATAAACAATTTTTACACTGCAATATCCACGTTTTATACTCAATGTAATTAAATGATTAAGGAATGGCCATGCGATACGTCAGTTTCTTTACAGATGTGGGTATTAATGATATCGACCAGGTCGGAGGTAAAAATGCATCCCTGGGGGAAATGTATACTCGCTTGTCAGAACAAGGTATACGGATTCCAAATGGTTTTGCCACTACATCTAAAGCCTATCACCATTATATGGTGAAAAATAAGCTGCTGGAAAAAGTGGCACAGGCACTGGATGGCTTAGATACCCGTGATGTAAATGCACTGGCCCGAATCGGGCGTCAAATTCGCAGCTGGATTTTACATGCTGAAATGCCTGAGGACCTGGCAGAAGAAATAGTCGCCGCTTATGAAAAGCTCGAAGAAGAGTATGGTGAGTACCCTGATGTTGCGGTACGTAGCTCTGCTACTGCTGAAGACCTGCCGGGTGCCTCTTTTGCCGGGCAACAGGAAACCTATCTTAATATTTCCGGGCGACGAAATTTATTACTCACCTGTAAACGTGTTTATGCCTCTCTGTTTACTGATCGAGCTATTTCATACCGTGTGGATAAAGGCTTTAGTCATATGGATGTGGCTTTATCGATTGGTGTGCAAAAAATGGTGCGTGCCGATAGTGGTGCATCGGGTGTTATGTTTACCATTGATACTGAATCGGGTTTTAACGATGTGATTTTAATAAATGCGGCCTGGGGACTGGGTGAAAATGTGGTGCAGGGTTCAGTCAATCCTGATGAGTTTTATGTGTTTAAAACGACTCTGGAAAAAAAGCAGCCAATTATTCGTCGCTATCTTGGTAAGAAAGATATAAAAATGGTTTACAGTCATGACACCACTGCAGGTTTGTCTACACGAAATGTTGAGGTATCTTTAGAAGAACAAAATCAGTTTTGTATTAACGATGAAGATGTTTTAAAACTTTCTCGTTTTGCAATGAGTATTGAAAAACATTATGGCCGTCCGATGGATATTGAATGGGCAAAAGATGGTGAAAGTGGCGAGCTATTTATTTTGCAAGCGCGACCCGAAACAGTATATGCAGATGATAATAAACAATATCAAATTCAATATAAATTAGAGCAGTTAGATATACCTCAGCCACTTGTGGTGGGTAAGAGTGTAGGCAAACGTATTGCCTCGGGTAAGGCCTGTGTAATTTTAGACGCTAGTGAAATGGAAAAGTTAAAGCCTGGTGAAGTGCTGGTGACGGATATCACTGACCCGGACTGGGAACCGGTGATGAAAATTGCCTCTGCGATTGTTACCAATCGGGGTGGGCGTACCTGTCATGCGGCTATTATTGCTCGGGAGTTAGGTGTTCCCGCAGTGGTCGGTTGTGGTGATGCGACCAGTAAAATAAAAACAGGTAAAGAGGTAACCGTGTCCTGTGCCGAAGGTGATACGGGGTTTATTTATCCGGGATTACTGGAATTTAGTGAGACCAAACTGGATGTGTCATCACTTAAAAAACCTGCAACACGAATCATGTTGAATCTGGCTAATCCAGAACTTGCTTTCGAAACATCTAAATTACCCGTTGAAGGGGTCGGCCTAGCGCGCCTGGAATTTATTATTAATACCAGTATTCGTATACACCCCCGTGCATTACTTGAATATGAATCTTTGCCTGCGGATATACAGCTTAAAGTGTCGGATATTATTTCGGGTTATCAAGGTCCGGTTGACTATTATGAAAAGAAACTGGCAGAAGGAATTGGTATGATTGCCGCTGCTTTTTATCCGCGCCAGGTAATCGTGCGCCTATCTGATTTTAAATCGAATGAATACGCTTCTTTAATCGGTGGTGATTTATTTGAGCCTGATGAAGAAAATCCGATGCTGGGTTTTCGAGGGGCATATCGTTATCCATCAAATGAATTTCGCGACTGTTTTGAGATGGAATGTAAAGCATTAAAAATTGTGCGTGAACAGATGGGCTTAAGTAATGTGGATATTATGATTCCTTTTGTGCGTAGTGTGAATGAAGGTGAAAGTATTCTACAGTTATTATCTGAGTTTGGTTTGAATCGAGGGGAGCGTGACCTCAAAATATATCTGATGTGTGAAATACCCGCTAATGCATTACTGGCAGATCAATTCCTGGTACATTTTGATGGATTTTCAATTGGTTCAAACGATTTAACACAACTCACTTTGGGCGTGGACCGGGACTCGGGCCTGTTAACCGGTTTTGATGAAAGAAATGAGGCGGTAAAAATTATGATGAAAATGGCCATAGATGCCTGTAATGCCAGGGGTAAATATGTCGGTATTTGTGGTCAGGCGCCATCTGATTTTCCAGAAATTAGCCGGTGGCTGGTAGAGCAGGGAATTTCTTCAATTTCTCTTAATCCTGATAGTGTTATTGATATGACACAGCAGGTGTTAGAGGCGGAGTCGCAACAGATAAAAACATCATAATAACGACTATCTCGTTAACTTATAAAATGTCATTATTCCCGATAAGTTAAGTATTTTTTGTGTAGGTGCTCCTTTAGGTGCACATTATCTATATGACTTCATAGCAACTGTTTTGTGCATCTAAAGGAGCACCTACAAAGTATTTAGCTTAACTTACGGGCATTTGGTGATAATAAAATAATTATTCTGCACTGTAGTGAAAATATAGTAACTTCTGGTCTACAATATAAACTCAAATTATTTTCTGGAGTTATTTTTGCAAAAAGCATTATTTGCATTATCTAAATCTATGCTGGGAAGTTTAAGAGATCTGTTACCCATTATTCTGGTAATCGGTTTTTTTCAGGCGTTTGTATTACAACAGCCTATTCCCGGGTTTATGGATATCATCATAGGTACATTGTTTATTGTTCTGGGCTTAACTTTTTTTATCTATGGCCTGGAAATGGGTTTATTCCCTATTGGTGAAAGCATGGCTAATGCCTTTGCTAAAAAAGGCAGTGTAATCTGGATATTAATTTTTTCTTTTTGCCTGGGCTTTGGGACTACGGTTGCAGAACCCTCATTAATTGCGGTGGCTGATGAAGCATCTGAAGTAGCCGCAATTGGTGGTATGATTCAAAACTCAGCTGAAGCGATGCAAAGTTATGCCGATGGCCTGCGTCTTACCGTGGCTTTTTCAGTGGGGCTGGCTATTGTTATCGGAGTGTTACGCATTCTTAAAGGCTGGTCTATTCAGTATATGATTATGGGTGGTTATATTTTGGTGGTGATTATGACTGCACTCGCACCCAGGGAAATTATCGGTATTGCTTATGACTCGGGCGGAGTAACCACTTCAACCATTACCGTACCCCTGGTGACGGCACTCGGGGTGGGGCTTGCCTCTTCAATCAAGGGTAGAAACCCCATGACCGATGGTTTTGGCTTAATTGCATTTGCATCCCTAACGCCGATGATTTTTGTGATGGCTTACGGGATGATCATATAATGGAATTATTAATGAAAATATTACAGATGATTTTCGATACATCAGTGGATGTATTGCCTATCGTCAGCATTATTTTTGGGTTTCAATTTTTAGTCATACGTAGGCCCATTCCAAATCTTAAGCGGGTGATTACAGGTTTTGCCTATGTGCTCGTGGGTTTATCATTATTTTTACTGGGTCTTGAACAGGCGCTATTTCCATTGGGTCGGTTAATGGCGGATCAACTCACTAACCCGGCATTTATTTATGGAGAGGCTGCAGCTGCTGAGCATGTTATTCATTGGGCTGATTATTACTGGGTTTATATATTTGCATTTGCAATTGGTTTTAGCACGACCATTGCTGAGCCTTCTTTAATCGCGGTTGCAATTAAGGCACATGAGGTCTCCGGTGGTGCAATAGGTGTGTGGGGTTTGCGTAGAGCAGTGGCTTTAGGTGTTGCAGTGGGTATAACCCTGGGTAGTTATCGAATCGTTACTGGTTTGCCAATTCACTATTTCATCATCAGTGGATATATTGTTGTGGTTATTCAAACTTTTTTTGCACCGAAAATGATTGTGCCATTAGCTTATGATTCCGGTGGTGTAACAACCTCTACGGTAACGGTTCCACTGGTTGCTGCACTGGGTTTAGGGCTTGCTGAAACGGTGCCGGGTAGAAATGTATTAATCGATGGTTTTGGCTTGATTGCTTTTGCCAGCCTGTTTCCAATTATGTCGGTCATGGCTTATGCACAGATATCAGAGTATATAACCAGGCGTTCAAATTAAATTTTTAATGAGGGAAATCTAATGCACTTTAAATTACTTATTGCATTTGTTGAAGATTCTAGAACAGATAAAGTAATGGATGCTGCTCGCAGTGCAGGTGCGACCGGAGCTACAATTATCAGTAATGCACGGGGTGAGGGGCTGAAGCAGACCAAAACATTTTTAGGTTTGTCTTTAGAAACTCAGCGGGATGTATTATTGTTTCTGGTTGAAGAGCATTTAAGTCGTCATATTCTGGAAGAAATTTCTGAGGTGGGTGAGTTTGACACTGGGCCGGGCAGTGGAATTGCAATTCAGATAGATGTCGAAGATGCGGTGGGGGTTGCACACCAGATTGAGAGCTTAGTACACGTTGTCGAGGAAGAACTGTAATGAATAGAAAAATCATATGTGTAAGAGATGTCATGAAAACAAAATTCGATATTGTCGATGGAAAGATGACAGTTATGGAAGCGCTGGAAATGATGAAGCATATCCACACGAAATCATTTATCGTACAAAAACGGGATGATAATGATGAATATGGAATTGTTTTATTATCGGATATTGCTAAAAATGTATTAGCCAAGGATCGCTCACCAAACAGGGTGAATATTTTTGAGATTATGTCTAAGCCGGTTGTTAATGTTGATCCGAATATGGATATACGTTATTGCGCCAGATTATTTGAACAGTTTGGTCTGGCCAGGGCACCGGTGGTTGAGAGCAGGAATATAATTGGTCTGGTTAGTTTTACTGATATGGTTATGAAGGGTTTGGTTGAGTTTGATTGAGGTTGTTTAAAAGCAAAAGATTACCGCAAATGAACGCAATAAACGCGAATGGTTTGCTTGTGTACCTATGGCGCACTAAACACTATTAAATATTTGTTTTTTTTGCGTTAATTGGTGTTTATTTTCGGTAATCTTTTGCTTTTGTGTCATGTATTTTTAAATCTGGAACATAACGACTGATTGTACTGCCCGCTAAAACCCCAAAAACAATCCGTCTGGTTTTATACCAGTAAGTGCCAAAAAATATCACAAACATACCCAGCGCCATTAGCACATAAATCATTATATTCTGTGAGTCGATAAAATCATTCTGGAATAATTGGGTTAGTGCGTATATCACATACAGTTGAGTAGAGACCAGCATGGCTCTGCGATCAACGAACAGGGCTATGAGGAAAAAAACTGCAAAAAAGATTACCATTAAAATGTCGTTGCTAAGTGATTGAGTCCAGGCCTTATTGCTGGTTAGCAGGGAAATCATGGCTCCATGAACTATTAGTGGTGAAGCTAAGAGGTGTAACCAGAATGCGCTATCGCTGAGGTGAGACTGTCTTTTGGTATCTCTGGAGTCAAACCACATGGCAACACAAAAAATAATTAATCCTAAGGCGACAAAAATAGCGGGGTTTTGCAAAGCATCGAAACCTATTTCAATTACAATGATTGCGACCAGGCTCGCGCTAAGTGGTAACAGGCTAAAGGGCATTTTATACCTTAAATAAAACAACAGACTACTCAGGCTTATTAAACCGAGTCCAAGTGTAGTGGCATAATCATGCTCAAAAGAAAAAGCCTTATTTATAAAATAGAGAATGCAAATAAGAATGACGATACCGGGGAGAGCAAGGCGGCGAATACGTACCAGCCATTCTGCAATAATCAGGAAACCAGCAGCGGGTATCAGGTAATAATAACCAGTCAGGGATGTCATGTTAATAGAAACAGCTAAAAGAATAATGCCGAGTGCGATAAATACATCGCCAAAGCTACGCACAAATTTTAGAGGCTCTTCCTGGTTTTCGGGTAAATTATTGGCCTGTTCATGTTGCAGAAATTGATAGAGTGGTTCAATCTGGTTTTTGTTAATTATATTTTCATCAGAGGCTTTCTGAAGTGTATTTTTTGAAATCATAGAATTTAATTTAGTATTAGTGTGGAGTGATGTATTAGCGTATTTTTTATCTGTACTGGTAATATGCTAAAAAGTATAGGGTGGATCAGGCGTAGCGTATCCACCAATTGTTACAATTAACCATTCAATAAATAACCTTCGATATGTTCTAAATCTTCTGGCGTACCAAATAAAACCAGCACGTCACCCTCTTTTAATTCGACATCTGAATTTGGAGGCACGACATTTGTGTCATCTTTACGGTTTTTATGCAGGGTTATACCTTTTGAATGAAGTTGAAGATCATGCAGTTTTTTGCCAATTGCAAAATCCCCTTTTTCAAGCGTGTAACTACTTAAGCGTTTTCGAACATCATCGGGCAGCTCAAGGTCATCTACTTCATCACCATGAAAAAATTCACGCATGGTTGCGTATTTATTATTGCGCATTTCCTGAATACGGCGAACTATTTTTGACATGGGTACATTAAGTAATGACAGTACATGTGAAGCCATCATCAGGCTAGATTCCAGGGTTTCAGGAATGACTTCGGTTGCACCTGCCTCTGTCAGTTTTTCGTAGTAGGTGTCATCTTTTGTTCTTACCAGTATCGGCACATCTTTATTAAGGTGTTTAGCCTGTTTCAGGGTTTTTTCTGCTGAGCCCACATTGTCGTGACAAATCACTAAAATGGCTGCGCGCTCAATGCCTGCGGCCAGTAATATTTCACGGTGGGTTGAATCACCAAAAGACACTTTGTAGCCCGCTTTAGCTGCATTTGTGATCAGGTCAACATTGAAATCCAGGGCAAAATAGTTATAGCCTTCGGAGTCGAGAATTTTTGCTATATTTTGTCCGATACGTCCGAAACCACAGATGATGACATGTTTATTTAATTTGCTAGCATCAGTAGTAATTGTCTCTTCTATATCCTTACGATTTTTTACATAACTTCCGGTAAATTTTTTCGCAATTAAACCATTATATTTAACCAGAAAAGGTGTGGCAATCATGGTGAGTACGACTGAGGTTAATAAAATTTGAGATTCTGTTTCAGGTAATAAATTGTAACTTACCGCCAGTGCCATTATCGCAAATCCAAATTCACCACACTGACTTAATACAACCCCTGTTCGCAACGAAACCCCTGTTGATGAGCCGTTTATTCGTTGGCTTAATACCATAATGAGTAACGTTTTGCCGAGGATGATGGCGATTGTTGCTAATATTGCCCAATGTATAATTTCCAGCAGGCTATTTAAATTTAGCATCATGCCAACGGTGATAAAAAAAAGCCCTAAAAAAATATCACGGAAGGGGCGAATATCATTTTCTATCTGGTGCTTGAATTCTGTTTCACTTAACATCATACCCGCAAGAAAGGTTCCCAGTGCCATGGATAAACCCGCAAGTTCTGTTACCCAGGCTGAAAGCAGGGCTACGAGTAAAACAGTTAAGGTGAATAATTCTGCAGAGTGGGCTGAAGCCACTTCATGAAATAATGGGCGCAGTAACCAGCGACCAATTGCCAGCATAACGATGGTTACACCCACCCCCATGGCAAAGCTATAGAACAGATCAAGCAGAAATGATGTTTCATGATCATTGGTGATGGCGGGAATAATTACCAGCATAGGGACTACGGCAATATCCTGAAATAAAAGTATAGAAATAGACGCATTGCCGTGGCGTGAATCTATTTCGAGTTGCTCACCCAGTTGCTTAATAACAATGGCGGTAGAGGAGAGGGCAATAACACAACCAATAATAAATGCGCTTTCTTTACTGGCACCTAGTAACCAGGCACTTAAACCGGCAATTAATAAGGTAAGACCGACCTGGGCACTACCAAGCCCAACAACAGATCGTCGATTGGCAATCAGTTTATTTAATGAAAACTCAAGTCCAAGGCTGAATAAGAGAAAAGCGATACCGACTTCAGCCAGGAAATGTAGTGTATCTGAGCTATGAACAAGGTTGGCAGAATGGGGTCCAAGGCAAATGCCAACGGACAGATAAGCGAGTATTGCGGGTAGTTTTATGCGCCTGAATAAGGCCACGGCAACAACGGAAATCGCCAGTAAAATGATGGTATCGCTTAGTGCGTCATGCATAAGTTTTTAAAGCAAACGAGTTAGTTAAAAACAATTTAATTGTAGCACACCCAGTCGTCAGCCCCTGTAAATGAAATTGGCTGAGGTTCAGGGGCAATGCCAGTAAGTTAAGGTTAGTTACCTTGTAGATGCTCTTTTAGGTGTACATTAGCGATATGATTTTATAGCAACTTTTTTGTGCACCTATTTGTGCACCTATTTGTGCACCTATTTGTGCACTTAATGGCGCAGCTACATAAAAAAACTTAACTATATGGTATTGGGATCAGGGGTATAGGAAAGACAGAAAAGATCGTTTTATTTATCAAGATTATCAGCTGCATCCAGGGTATTTAGTAATAACACAGCAACCGTCATGGGCCCAACGCCACCGGGTACGGGTGTGATCCATGTCGCATGTTTAGAAGCCGTTTCAAAATCAACATCACCACAAAGAGAGCCGTCGTCCAGGCGATTAATGCCCACATCAATTACTGTGGCGCCATCCTTAATCCATTCACCTTTCACCAGCCCTGGTTTACCCACTGCTACGATAACGATATCTGCACGGCGAACATGATTTTCCAAATCAGTGGTAAAACGGTGAGTAATGGTCACTGTGGCGCCGGCTAGCAGCAGCTCCAATGCAGCGGGGCGACCGACATGATTGGAGGCACCCACAACAACCGCATTTCGGCCCTTATATACTTCACCCGCTGAATCCAGTAAAAGTTTCACGCCGTAAGGCGTGCAGGGGCGCAGGCCTGGGTCACGCTGTGCCAGTTGGCCCAGGTTAAAAGGGTGAAAACCATCGACATCTTTGTTAACGCTTATGCGTTCAATCACCGCGGATTCATCCAGCCCCTCAGGTAGCGGAAATTGCACCAGTATGCCGTGGATATCTTCATCTTCATTGAGCTGGTCAATCAGGTCATTAAGCTCCAGTTGAGATGTGCTGGCAGGTAAATCATAAGCCCGGGAGATAATACCCGCTTTCTCACAGGCCATTCGCTTATTACGGACATACACCTGGGAGGCAGGGTCTTCGCCAATTAAAATAACCGCAAGTCCCGGTGCTTTTTTACCTGCACCCAGGCGTTTCTCTACCCGTTGTTTGATTGTAGCGTGTAGATCGGCAGCGACCTGTTTTCCATTTATGATTTGTGCAGACATGCTTATAATGTACCCAGTAATCTATCGAGTGAAAATGAGAGGCGGATTTTCTCATGCATTGGCCACCGCCTACAAGCGGCTAGCCAGTAAAAAGATAAGTATTTTAATGAATTGCAGCATGAAGCAGTTGACCTGAATCGAGTAAATGCGTAATATCCGCTTCCTCGTTTGTTGCTACTTGAATGCATAAACGGGAATTTCGCGGAAGCGTGACATGGAGTTTGTTGAAGTATAACGTCGGGGTATAGCGCAGTTAAGCGGAGCCTGCTACTTTAGCGCAGGCAGCAAAATTGCAAAGCTCGTTACAGGGAATTGTGTAGAAAAGATCGGGGTATAGCGCAGTCTGGTAGCGCGCCTGCTTTGGGAGCAGGATGTCGGGAGTTCGAATCTCTCTACCCCGACCAAAATAAAAAATGTGAGGTTTTGTCGAAATATGCGATATTGCCTTGCATGGTCCAGTAGAGAGATTTGAACGAAAAGAGTTCGAAAAAAATGCTTGGAGCATTTTTTAACAGGGTGATGCTTTTTATCACCCTGACCCGAAGGGCGAAACACAGGACGTGTTTCGTAATCTCTCTACCCCGACCAAAATAAAAAATGTGAGGTTTTGTCGAAATATGCGATATTGCCTTGCATGGTCCAGTAGAGAGATTTGAACGAAAAGAGTTCGAAAAAAATGCTTGGAGCATTTTTTAACAGGGTGATGCTTTTTATCACCCTGACCCGAAGGGCGAAACACAGGACGTGTTTCGTAATCTCTCTACCCCGACCAAAATAAAAAATGTGAGGTTTTGTCGAAATATGCGATATTGCCTTGCATGGTCCAGTAGAGAGATTTGAACGAAAAGAGTTCGAAAAAAATGCCTGGAGCATTTTTTAACAGGGTGATGCTTTTTATCACCCTGACCCGAAGGGCGAAACACAGGACGTGTTTCGTAATCTCTCTACCCCGACCAAATTTATAATGGTTTGTCCTGCTACCAGGACGGATTCAGAAACATGCGCCCGTAGCTCATCTGGATAGAGCATCGGCCTTCTAAGCCGAGGGTAGCAGGTTCGAGTCCTGCCGGGCGCGCCATATTAGAGTAAGCTATTATCAATGATATGTAATAGCGCTTATCTGGATGGAACATCGGCCTTCTAAGCCGAGGGTAACAGGTTCGACAAAATTGTCTGGAACAATTTTGAACATGGTCGATACTTTTTATTGACCATGGCCCGCAGGGAAAGTTGGCGTGATTAGCGGACAAGATTTAAGGTGCTCGTTATAGTGGGGATTGGGCAGGATGCCCGAAGTTAATCCTGTCAGGCGCGCCATTTTCACTCAAACACTGTGAAATTTTTCAGTTTATGGTGGGTGTAGCTCAGTTGGTAGAGCCCCGGATTGTGATTCCGGTTGTCGTGGGTTCAAGTCCCATCATTCACCCCATATCTCAATACCCAATTAGCATTTTGCTGTTGGGTATTTTTTTTGCGCGTAATTTGAAAACTTATTCGGATATCCAGTTTAAGTTCATTAAGCTTATCCAGGCATCTGAATCAGGGTATTCCGTTAGCATCTGGCGATTTAAGTGTGGGTGTCTGCTTAAGTTTTCTGCTTAAGTTTGGTAATGACGACACTTTTTAAGTTAATGGACAGTAGTGACAAAATTTATAACATATCCTCGCCAAATTCATTCATCCCCTGGAGAGTTTGTTTTTTATAATACGCTGGATAACCGTTATTTAATATGCAATTAAAATGGTAATTTACATTACTTATCTTCAAAATGAATTTTTTGTTTATTTTGAGTTAGCAGATGCTTTCTCCATAAAGTGATATCTGATAAGTGAAGGAGTTTCGTGTATGTTGTTAATTTTAGTTTTCTTTATGGGCTGATTTTTAGTTGAATCTAAGTCGGTTTTATCAAACTTTTTTATACTGTCAGTGGTTGTCTGCATGGTAGTTATCCTTAATTAAGTTGATATGAATATTCACCATAGAGTCTGACTTAAAGGCTACATAAGTAGTGCGTATTATGAAATACGTAATATTACTTATAGCCTGATAAAAGTGATTATATAAGGTGTCGGTTTGCCGGCAAAGGCGTTTTTAGGTGCCTGCTTACACGTGTGTTTATCAAATACATTTCTATTTTAAAATATTTTTTATCGTCAGTATTAGTCGTTATTTAAAGGCGGCTAACTTGTGGTTATTATATTTTGTTGAGATTAAGTGAATCTGATCTTAAAAAAATACCCTCTAAACATGTACCGAATCCCTTTGATAAAATAGAACGAATTTTTGAGAATTTTTAACCAGAGGCTGATGAGGATAAGGCCAGGGCCACATTTGAGGATGATGCGCTGGAATTAGTGCTACCAAAGCTTGAAAAATCACATCGACGAAGTATAAAAGTAAATTTATTTTCCTGAGCCTTATGTCGCGTAATTACTTGTAGGATATTATAATTTTCGTGGTTTTATGCTGAATAGTATATTGCCGTCTATTAATATGGCTAAAATGAAATGGCGTGGTTAGCGAGCAGAGATACGTAATTGTACGTATATAAATAAGATCACTGCTGGTATTAGTTTAAGTCGTTGTGAAAATACAGTATTATGGCGGCTCATGGCCTGGTTTCCTTTTTGTTTTTCAATGACTTGTCGTGATTTCATTGTAATAAAATTAAAGGCTCTCCAGACCTGCTTATTTAGTTCTTAACGGGACATTAGCAGTGACCATATATATAGATTTAAATAGATAGAGCCGCATCTAGGATGAAAGCTAAAAAATAGCCTGATGCGAAAATTTCTCAATTTCATTTTTTCAATATCTGTGCCCGGTTATGGCACATCTCCAACAGGGACGGTCCGCTGCTTTTTAGCGCCCTGTTCTATGTAGTAATTCCGATCAGATTATTCAGGATGTAAGAACGTGTAAATTATTCAATAATTGGTTTATGCTATTTTTCTATTGTTACCAGGCGTTAGTGATAAAAAAATGTAGAGACAATATGACCTGTTAGTGAATGGTAAGTGAGTACCTCAATATACCACTCCGCACTAAATGTTCCCTGGATATATGATATTGTATATAGATGTAACTGGCCAACATCTGACCAAATGGGGAATCATTATTAAACCTAAAACAACCAAAAAACGACCAAACAGGAAAAGATGATCAGCAGAAAAAATCAGTGGAATTGGCAGCTCCCCTAGCTGGCTTATCGCGGTGTTAAGGGGGGCATCGACACGGTGAAAAGTGAAGAGCTGGATAAACACTTACGCGTCGTATCAGCTAGTGAAACTTACTATTCGACATTTCAGGTGGCTGAAAAGGACACCATTGGGAATTTATTATTTTGTATTGGTGATGGGCAGTGGGGTATTCCCAGTTGCATCGTAAACTCGAAGAAACGCTCACAAGTAAAACCGGTTTTAATGATTATTTTGTCGAGCATGAGCTTGAAAGTGTGGATTATAAAAAAGTGCGCATAAGTGGCCGACCCATTGAGCCCGGGCTGGATGAAGAAGTTATGATTTTAGTGCAAATTGAGAATCTAGGTGAAAAAGCATAAGCAACAGAAAAGTGGTGAGCAACCAGGCTTAAATAGGAGTGACTTGAAAGAGTCGGGTCCTTATAAATCAGAGCCGTTGTCCGTACTTGAAAGCCTGAGCGAGCAGGAATTACACAGGCGGATTATTGATTTGCAGGCTCAGGTTGATTCATTATCTGGGTCTGGTAGTGATAATTACCTTAGCCATGAGTTACAGGTGCATCAAGTTGAGCTTGAAATGCAAAATCGCGAGTTGCGAGAGGCACAACAGGCGCTTGAAATAACCCGTGACCGCTACGCGGATTTATATGACTTTGCCCCGGTCAGTTATATTGCTTTTGATAGCAAAGGTATTATTAAAAATATTAACCTCACCGGCGCCTGTATGTTAGATCAGATCCGCTCAGGTATAATCGGCCGGCCATTCCTGAAATGGGTAACAGGGGATAATGTAAATATTTTTTTTCATCATCTCAAAGATACATTACAGTCAGGAAAAAAAGCGGATGAAATCCAGATACGGACTCGCGATAGAAGTCTAATGGATGTGCGAATAGAAAGTATTCGCAGCTGGGACAAAGAGGAAAACGCATTTATTTGTCAGAGTGCCATTCTGGATATTAGCGAGCATAAACGTGCACAGAATGAAATATCACTACAGGCAAGACAACTTAGGCTTATTACCGATTCATTGCCCGCTCTGATGGCATATATAAATGTCGAAGAGCAGCATTTATTTGCAAATAAAGCTTATCTGGATTGTTTTGGTGTCTTGTCAGCTAAATTATCAGGCAAGAATGCGAGTGGGTTATGGGGTGAAAAAAATTACTCAACGATTAATCCTTATCTGAAAATTGCCTTTTATGGACAACGGGTAAATTTTGATATGGAATTACAATTAGACGGGGTGAAAAAAAAGTATGTCAATACCACTCTAATTCCCGATTTTGATATCAATAATGTGGTTCATGGCGTTAATATATTAATAGAGGATATTACTGAAAGATTGAGCGATGAGGAAATTAATAGAGAGCGATTACTTAGTGCTGCACATTTTTCCAGGTTAAGTACCATGGGTGAACTTGCCAGTGAGATAGCACATGAACTTAATCAGCCGCTGGCAGCGATATCTATTTACACTGATGCCTGTCGACGCATGATAGAGTCGAATAAAGCTGAGCCGGAAGCAATTATTCAAACACTGAAGGATATTAGTGATCAGACCGTGCGAGCTGGTGAAGTGATTCGGCATATAAGAGCGTTCGTGAGCAAGAAAGAACTACAGTTAGTGAACGCCAGTTTAAATGAACTGGTTAATGAAGCGCTGCAATTGCTTAAGGTGGAGTTACGTTCACACGAAGTAACGTTGACTGTTAATCTGGCTAGCAATCTGTTATTGACGTTTTTAGATAGAATTTTGATAGAGCAGGTAATACTTAATCTTTCACGTAATGCGATTGAAGCAATGGATGATATTGAAGCGTCGAAGCGGTTATTAAAAATTGAAACCTTTATGAATAAAGGCAAGCAAATTGAATTCAGAATTGAGGATTCCGGGCCCGGCTTGACAGCAACTGAAATAAAACGGATTTTTGAGCCCTTTCATACGACGAAAAAAAATGGAATGGGGCTGGGTCTGGCGATTAGTCATTCGATTGTTGAAGCTCACCATGGGCATTTGTGGGCCATACCAAACGATCAGGGGGGTACCATTTTTTGTTTTACTCTACCTGTCGTTGTTGAGGAGAAAAACCGTGGTAAATGAAATCGATCAAAACCAGGCTGTGGTACACATCGTTGATGATGATGAAGCCGTACGCAAGGCACTTTCCTTTCTGATGCATTCAGAAGATATTCCAGCATTTGAATATGCCTCGGCTGAGGAGTTTCTAGACAAACGAGCGCAGTTAAACCCTGGGTGTCTGTTGTTAGATATACGTATGCCAGGTATGTCAGGTTTGCAATTACTTGATGAGCTGAATAAGAAAAATGACATGCTTCCGGTTGTTTTTATTACGGGGCATGCTGATGTTCCAATGGCTGTAAAGGCGATGAAGTTGGGTGCAATAGATTTTATTGAAAAGCCCTTTGATAATGAGCATTTGTTAGTTCGTGTTCGTGATTGCCTGTCAGAAAGTGTGAGTCTTAATTGTAATAAAAAAAATCAATTAGAAATACACGATAAGCTTGCGCGGTTGACGAAACGAGAGAAGCAGGTTATGGAGCTTATGGTTGAAGGAAAACAGAACAAGCTTATTGCCCGTGAGCTTGATATTAGTACCCGAACGGTTGAAGTTCATCGCGCAAAATTGATGGAAAAACTGGAAGTCCATTCACTATCCGATATAGTTCGCATTGTCATGCAATCTACAGAGTTAAATTAATCTAATTACACGTAGAAATACGTATTCAATATTCAGATATCTTCATATAAATTAATAACCATGACTGTGTTGTTAAGTACTGAGTTTAATTTTTATACCAATTCAGGTTATCTGCAATCAGGTGATATTCCATGCTGTGTATTTAATCTGGTTTTAACCGTGGAGGGCAAAGCATGTTGGCCGGTGAATATTGTAATCGTGATGTCGTAATTATTGGCAAGACTGACCCTGTTATAAAGGCTGCAAAATTAATGCGTAAGTATCATGTTGGTGGTGTACTGGTAATAGAGCCGAGAAACGGTGAGAGGGCTCCGATAGGGATTTTAACTGACCGGGACATTGTTATCAGTGTGATTGCCAAAGATGTAGATATAAATGTTGTTACCATTCAGGATGTTGTGAACTTCAAACTTATCACTGTAGATGAGGATGAGGATCTGAAGACAACCGTTAAACGTATGAGGGTAAATGGAATTCGTCGTATACCTGTAGTCAATAAAAATCGTGGATTAGTTGGTGTTCTTGCTGTTGATGATGTGCTTGACATAATTACAGAGCAGCTCGTTGATATTGATCAAATTATTATGAAAGAACAAGTTTTAGAGAAGGAATTAAGGTCGTAAAAATTGCTTGGATAAAGAATCTTTATGGCTGATTTTATAAGGTTTCTTTATTAAGATATTTTTTGTTATTAGAATTATTTATTTAAATGAGTTTTCAATAACTGTTTCAGGTATTTTATTTTATATCGATTAAGTAGTAATACGTATTGGCGTTCAGTTTTTTATGATTACACTGTGCTACATAAATCTATTTTACATAAGAAGAGGAGTGGGGTGATGCTAAATTATTCTGAAGTTAATCTGATTCTGTTTTGTGATGGTAAACCAATAGGGGTATTTGAAGCGGATTATATTGGTGTGCTCGGTATACACTTAATCAATTCAAGAAAAATCGCTATTCAAAAAAATAGTAATTTCGAAATGGAAGTTGAAAAGGAGTGGTATTCAGACACAAAATGTGAACGAATTCCTGTTATCGTATCACCTAGTGCGGATGGTGGGTTAAGTATAATGTTAAAGCATTATGATTGTGAACATATCAACAGCTGGCTGTCAATTATGAATCGATTATTGACTATTAACATGGATTTAAATTCTTTTAATGTTACCGAAAAGGTATCTGCTTTAAATTAGTTAACAATTTTATTTATTAATATCATGTCTCGTATACTGACTAATTTTTCATATATTTACTCAGGTTCCCAATTGCCTATTTCAGAGCTAATAATTAGCACTTGAAATAGGTGGGGGATTTTTTGTGGCTCGTGGCGATACTGAAGGCGCTTAAATCATAACTGATCAAAAGGTTCTCGGTGTGGTAAGTATCAATAAGTTTTTTTGATGTATTAGCTCACTAGTGTCCCGTTAATTTAAACAGTGTTGTCATCCCCGACAGAAGCATTCGGGGATGACGGTTTAACCTAAAAAATCAGTTGACTGCACATTTATAGCGCAATTTTTTGACGCGCCTGGCAAATTCAAAAATCTGTTCACAACTTTTCGCCAACTTTTCAAAACTTTTCGAACACCCAAACTTTTCGGACACCCAGTTTAAACAATTTTTCGAAACAATTTTTCGGACACCCAACAATTTTTCGGACACCCAGTTTAAAAATTACAATCGTTATTGGGATATACCGTTTAAGGCCAATAAGCCTATCCAGGCATTCGGATCAGAGGCAATGCCAGTAAGTTAAGGCATAAGCTATTGAAAATTCAAAATTTTCGGTCTTGCTAGCTTCCCTTTTAACAAAGAGGGGAGGTTTACAATTTTAACCTGATTAACTGTACTGAAATCATGGGCTTATCGCTTAACTTACTGGCATTTGGATCAGAGGCTGAATCAGGATATTTCGTTAGCATCTGACCATTTAAGTGTGGGTGTCTGCTTAAATATGGGTGTCTGCTTAAATACTTAAGTGTGGGTGTCTGCTTAAATATTGTCTGCTTAAATATTGGTATGGGTAAGGTCATAAGCCTATTTGTTACAACATAGATAACTCTGATTAAAGTACTCCTATAAACGGGATTGCTTTATGGGCACCATGTACCTATAATAATTATAGGTCATAGGTTGATGTGGAGGTATCGCTAAATGGGTGAAGTTAAACCCTTTAAGATGTCACGAGAAAACATGAGTACGTTAATTGAGAAGTTAGCGAAAAACTCAGAAAACATTACCTTTATTAATGACTGCACCGGTGGAGGTTGGGAAGAGTTAACCAACTACCGACAAATGATTGAATGTTTAAAATACGGTCAAATACTTACAGACCCGAAGTGGGATGAAGAAAGCCAAACCCATCAATGCAGAATGGGTTACTTCCATGCAGGACAGGATATCGTTTTAGAAATAGCTATAAAAGAAGGGCAACATTTATATATTTTAAATGTTTGTCAGTAATGGCTGTTACTGTTTTAGGAGTTCAACTAATGAAAGAATTATTCAAATATACCGGCTGTGGGTTAGATTATATTTATCTCGTTGACGGTTATGAAATAAAAGAAACACCTTTTGGTAAAGGTGTAACTATCCATAATCTGGAAGGCCTGCATGATGCAATCATGAGTGATCTTGTTTGTAATAAACCCAATTGGACAGGTGCAGAACTGCGCTTTATTCGCAAAGAGTTAGGGCTAACTCAAAAATCACTTGGTATGTTTGTGTCACGAGATGCCCAGACCGTTGCACTTTGGGAAAAAGACAAACAACCTGTTCCTGAAGAATCAACGAATATTATACGGGGTATTTATTTGAGTCGTAAAAATGGCAGTGTAAAATTAGAAAAAATGCTAATTCGTATCAATGATCTTGATCGTCAAATTAATCATCTGAAGAAACAGGCTTATACACCGGATGGCGAAAGTTGGCACACAATAAAAGCAGCTTAAATTAATCTTTGGTGATACCCATTTCTTTTGGGGGCTTAGGTATTAGCAGTGATTGCTCCAGACTATTAACGTTAGTATTGTCTTTACCTGTATTTTTTTTCTATCTCCTTTACCAACTGATCGCACTTTCATTAGCCAGCCCCAAATATTGAGGGTAGGGCTTAAAAAGCAAGATCTGTCACTGAGTATGACGTGCTGTATGTTTTGAGTAGGTAATAAAAAAGGCCGGTTAATAAATTAACTGGCCTTTTTAGAATTTGGCTCCCCGACCTGGACTCGAACCAGGGACAAACGGATTAACAGTCCGTTGCTCTACCAACTGAGCTATCAGGGAATAGTAGAGATTATTTTACAATGAGCTAATCGCTGATTGTGGGTCGAAACTGCATCGTTTCGAGGTGCGCTATAATACTGATTTGCCTCTTGTCGGTCAACAGTAATTTACTGATTATTCAACAAAATTCTTAATTCTCTCAAGGGCTTTCTTCAGGCTATCCATATCGGTAGCAAAAGAGATGCGCATATGGCCGGGGCTACCGAATGCGGAGCCGGGAACCAGTGCAACTTCAGCTTCGGCCAGTACTCTTTCCGCCAGCTTTACATCGTCTTCTATGCCCATGTTCTGCATGATGTTGCTGAAATCAGGGAAAATATAGAAAGTGCCATCACTGGCTATGCTTTCCACGCCATTGATATTATTGAGTTCATTTAAGACAAAGTCATGACGCTCTTTAAATGCCTTATTCATCTCGTTCAGGCGTGACTGATCGCCTTCCAGTGCGGCCTGGGCGGCCACCTGGGAAATTGAGGTTGGGTTAGAGGTGCTTTGCGACTGAATTTTTTTCATGTTCTTGATTAAATCAGCTGGGCCCGCGGCATAACCGATGCGCCAGCCCGTCATGGCATAGGCTTTAGAGACACCGTTAAGGACCACGGTGCGAGCATACAGTTCGGGGCAGGCATTAACGATGTTGCAGAAGGGTTCATCTGTCCAGAGGATCTTTTCATACATATCATCGGTGGCGATAATGATGTTGGGATACTGTCGCAGTACTTCACCCAGTGCCTTTAGCTCAGCCATTGAATAGGATTTACCCGATGGATTCGACGGGCTATTAATAACAAACAGGCGGGTTTTGTCTGTAATCGCCGCTTTTAGCTGGTCAGGTGTGATTTTAAAACCCTGGGATTGATCGCCCTGCACGATAACCGGCTCTGCATCCGCCAGCAATACCATATCAGGGTATGAAACCCAGTAGGGTGCAGGGATAATAGCTTCATCACCCGGATTTAATAGTGCCTGGGCCATATTGAAAAAGCTTTGTTTGCCACCACATGAAACCAGTATCTGGTTGGCCTCGTAGTTTAGGGCGTTATCTTTTGAAAACTTGTTTATAATGGCCTGTTTGAGGCTGGGCATACCATCAACCGCCGTATATTTGGTCTGGTTGTTGTTAATGGCTTCAATTGCGGCCTGTTTTACGTGATCCGGGGTGGCGAAATCAGGCTCACCGGCGGCGAGGCCAATAACATCTTTGCCTTCAGCGCGTAATTGTTGGGCCAGTGCGGTAACGGCCAGAGTGGGTGAGGGTTTAACTTTTTGAATTCTATTGGATGCTTGTGTCAAAGCGATGTACTCTGTCAGATTGATTGTTTTTATTAACATCGTGAGTATAAACAAAGTTACCTGCTTTTGTCCTATCCCAAAT
>Ga0316207_10000314_pt1 | contig 88183 bp, 72 predicted proteins | sample 6weekpyrite_MG_FD_204943 | JGI IMG/M metagenome (GOLD analysis project Ga0316207, IMG submission 204943) | Microbial mat bacterial communities from mineral coupon in-situ incubated in ocean water Damariscotta River, Maine, United States -... | ecosystem: Environmental > Aquatic > Marine >...
CGTTGACTCAAACGCTGACCGTTAATCAGGATAGCCTAACCGGTTCTGCTGGTAATGATGGTTTTACTGCGTGGATCTTCGATAACCAGAATACTGCACAGTCTGGCGACTACATCAATGGTGGCGCAGGTACCGATACTCTGATGGCTGAGATCGGTCAGTCACAAAACTTCGCTATCTCACTGAAGACCGATTCTGTTGAGGTTGCACACTTCCGTGTTCAAGAGTCTAATGAGTCTGCTGGCGATAACGGTGAGAATGATATCGGTGGCGACGTTCAAATTGATGCGCAAGACATGAACGGCACTGTTGAATTCTGGGGTGTTGATCAACGCGGCGATCTGATCATTGAAGACATTCAAGCTGGTAGTAATGACGTTACTATCGGTTGGAGAGATTCTGATCCAAGTCAAGTTGATCTTGAAGTATATTTCGACAACATTACTGCACCAGGAGCCACTACTGCAGGTTCGCAGCTTTTCCTTGAGTTGTTAGATCTGGATGCAATGGCTGCTACTGGTGATCCTCTGACCAATAACCCATATGTAGGTGTGTCGTTCACAATGGACGGTGTAACAGTAAATGTTCCAGAAGACGCAGCAGGTGCTGGTGCGGTTACAACAACCTATGCTGACCTGGTTGCTGGAATCAATGCGTTGTTGGAATTTCAAGGGCTCACAACTGTCACTGCGAGCCTAGGTTCTTCATTCTCAGCAATTAACTCCGATAATGGTAATTCCTATGATGGAACGACTATCGTTCTGACCAATACTGGTTCTGAAACGCTAGGTACAGGTGGTTGGATTCTGGCTGGTCAAGCACCGGCTGACTCTAACCTGCATGCATCACAAAGCACTGTTGCTCCAACAACATCAACTACCTTGACTCAAACAAACATCATCTTTGATGAAGTGGGTAGTGGTTCTAAGGGTGGTGATTTCATCGCTGGCGAGATGTCAAATGGCGGTGGTACATCTGGAACAGCGGGTATCCAGCAGTTTGATATCCTGGTTCAAGGCGATAGCTGGGTGACTGAGTTGGGTTCTACCAACAACACTCTTGAAGTTATCAATATCGAAAATGACAGTGGCTTTACTGGCGATCTGCGTATCGATGATATCGGTAACGGTGCTAATGATGGTGATGATGATGTGCGCGTTATCGATGCCTCTAGCATGGCAGGCGACGTAACATTGGACATCGAACTCGAGTCAACTGCACAGGCCAAGTATTTTGACCTGACTGACGAAGCTAACGACGCTTCATCAGATAACGTAGCGTTTGCCTATAGCACAGGTGCTGGCGATGACATGCTGACTTTGGAGTTCGCGGAAGAAGTTATTGCGCACGAAGATGCGACTCTGTCTATCTCGACAGGTGCCGGTGACGATACCGTAACAACCAACTTCGATAATGATGCGGCTAATGATGTAGATACTAACTGGTTGAACGACCAGAAAGATCTGGATAATGCCTCTATCTCTACTGGTTCTGGTGACGATACTGTTACAACTACAGGTGCAGGTGACTTTAATATCAACACTGGTTCTGGTGACGATACTGTATACGCCAATAACGATGGCAACCTGGCTACTGCTCGTGTAAATGAAGTTCAAACACTGACCTTCTCTGCAGCAGGTGAACTGAACACTAACGGTAATATCGTTGTTCACGGAACTACAGTGACCGTTAATACTAACGACACTGCAGCTACGATAGCGACCAATGTGGCAGCGGCGCTGCATAATGTTCATGCAGACTTTACTGCAGCTAATGGTGGTTCTGCTATTGCATCTGGTAGCACAGTAATATTTACATTCGATAACAACGCCATTGATGCAGCAGGCGCTACTGGCGGCGATATCGCAAGCATCGTTGTAACAGAGAACATCGCAACTGACGCAACTCTGACATACACAACAAATGGTGCCAACGGTACTGATTCAGCTGCTGCAACGGCTGAAGTGACAAACGTTACTTTTGGTGGTAATGAAGCTATTGGTGCAACTGTAATTTTCGATGGTACTACCATTACCCTGGCTGACTCTGACGCTTCTGGTACTGTAGAGTTGGATGAGGTGGCACAACAAGTAGCTGCTGGAACATACACTAACTTTACTGTAACTGACTTTGACTACAGTGGTGGTGTTGTTCAGTTTACTGCCAATAATGGTGGGGCAGACCAAAGCGTTGTTTCTGGCTTGTTAGCTGCAAATATGGCTGCAGGTGATATCACTGGTACTAACGTTGGTGTAGAAGCCTTTACCTTCGCTGCTGTGGGAACTAATGTTGTTGCTGGTGCTAACGGTGTGGACGCTGTGGCGGCTGTAGCTGAAGGTAATGATGTTATTACCATGACAGCAGCTGACTTTACCGGTACATTCAGCATCACTGTTGACTCTGATGGTGATAACAGTCTGGCAGATGAGACTGCAATCGACGTTGCCTTGGTAGCTGGTGATTCAGCCATTACTGTTGGTGGTAAGGTTGCTACAGCGCTGGATGCGGCCTTGGATGCAAACTTCACTATTACAGATAATTCAGACGGTACTGTAACTATTGCCCATGCTGCGGCATTGGGTGATATCGCTGATCTGACTTGGACTGACGGTGCGGTTAAAGCAGCAACCTCAATAGCTGAAACCACTAAGGGCGTAATTGCTTCTAATGCAGCTGCTGCAACGTGGGTTGTGAACGCAACCAACACAGCATTGGCTGACTTGGATGGTCAAGCAACCACTTCTAGCCTGTTGTCTGGCGCAACTGTCACAGTAACCTTCTCTGGAGCGACTGATGCTGGTGTTTCTGGCGTAACTGATGGTGCATCTTCAGCTTTGACTAACGGTTTCGAAAGCACTATTACGATTCCGACTGATGACAACATGGGTGACGAAGCATCTATCAATCAGGCAATTAAAGAAGCGATTAACTCTGATGATGTATTGCAAGAGTTCTTGACTGCTGTAGATGGTCCTGACAATACTCTGATCATCACTTCAATGGTTGATGGTCAGTTTGCTGAGTCTGATCTGGCGATTACTCTCACAGCAGCGACAGTGGCTAACTTGTCAACAAGTGATGTAAGCAGCATGAAAACTACGTTGCAAGATATCAACAATGCTTCAGGGACTACTTACACTGATACCCAGCTGCAAACTGCTCTGGATAATGCTGTTGATGTCTACACTACGTCTAACGCTCTGGATGACTTGGCAATGGCTACTGATACTGCTAATGAGCTTATCGATGGTGCTGCAAGTGCTACAGATAGTGACAATACTATCCAGTTGGGTTCTGGCGACAACGTTGTTGTGTTGGGTACTGATGCAACGTCAAGTGACGAAATCGTTATCGATTCTGCATTTGGCATGAACTCAGTCCTGAACTTTGCAACTACAGGTACAGGCGCAGATGTGTTGGATTTCGCTGCATACTTGACCGGCATGACTAGTGCTTCTGGTAGTACTGCTTCTCAAGTTGCTATTGCTGCAACCGTTAGCTCTGTAACTGGAGCAGGTGGTGACAGCTCTGTAACAGCGAACGAAGTTGTTATCATTAACGACTTCACAGAAACCACTACTGACACCTTCGCTGGTCTGTCTGCCACTGTTCTGATGAATGCGGTTAACAGCACCAACACAGGTACTGCTGATTACGCTAACATCGATGCAGGTACTTTGGATGCAGCTACTGCTGTAACTGACCTGGTTGGTGATACTCGTAGCCACATTGTTATGGTTGAGAACGAAGCAAATGACGGTGAGTACAAAGTATTCCACCTGACTTCTGCTGACAGCAACAACGCTAACAATGACTTCAGTAGCGCTAGCCTGCTTGGTACTATCGACTTCGGTAATGAGTTGACTAGTTTCTCAGTAGCTAACGTCTCTATTGCATAAGTTGGTGATAGTTCACTGAACGCCTTCGGGCGTCAGTGATGTTAGATTTGAGCCCCACTGTGAAAACAGTGGGGCTTTTTTATGTCTGTTTGATTAACCAGTCCGAGACAATGCTGGAGAATTAAGCTAGAATTTTAGCCTCAAAAATGTAATAGATGGATGGAGTAGCAATGGCAACCTTAAATCTCGATGGTAAATTATACGACCTTGATAAAGCCAGCCCGGAAGCAAAGGCAAAAATTGACTCGGCACGCTTCTGTGACAAGAAAATCGCTGAGCTTGAAGCCGACATTGCAGTTTTGCGCACCGCAAGATCTGCTTATTTGGGGGCTTTGCCGCAGTTGGTGAATGACGATGCGTTGTTGGCTGACCAAGAGGCCGCTGCAGACAAAACGCAGGAAGCAACAACGCACTGATTCTTGTCAGTCACTCGAGTGAGTGAGTGTTAGTTATTTGTGTCCCCATCCAATCGTTTGACTGATTTGGATGGGGTATTACTGTAGGGATAACGGGTTCTCGTTTCCCTAACAGCCCATGCTATAATCCCGCACCAGAATTTGTCGCGTCGCGGAGAATGATTTATGTCGGGCTATATTACTCTTCAACCTGATCAGCATAAAAGCGCAGGTTACACACCAGCAAAAAGCTTCCAGTTTGCCTCAGAGATATCCGTGGTGCCTATCTTGAAGGATGAAGTGGCTAATACGATCGGGCAAATGTGTCTGGCCTTCCGCAAGACGCTTGTTGGCGAGGTGCAGAGCTTTGATTTGGTGGCAATGCAATCTCTACAACATGATAGAAACTTTTTTATTTTACCCGATGGCAGATGGTTTCGTGGTTATATCCCAGCGTTTTACCGCGCCTATCCGTTTGCCTTAAAACAGGGTGGCAAGAGCAATCAGCTGCAAATATGTGTTAACAGCGATGCGATTATCACCGAGCCTGCAGAAGAAGACTTACGCTTTTTTGATGACAAACCTGAATTAAGTCCACATTTACAAAGCGTGCTTAAGTTTTTGGTGACGACTTTGCAAAATAGACAAGTAACCATCAATCTCTGCAAGATGCTTGATGAGGCTAACCTTATTATCGAGTGGCCAATTACGTTCTCAGAACCTGATGACAATAACCAGCTGCAAAAGAAAACACTGCGAGGCCTTTATCATATCGATGCGCAGGCCATAAGCCAGTTAAGCGGAGAGCAACTGGTTTCACTTAACCATAGTGGGGCTTTAAGTCTTGCCTACAGTCAACTCCTCTCTGAAGCTCGATTAAAAGAGCTAGCGGAATTACAGACGGCTTATCGACAAATGGAAGTAAATAATCAACAACAAGCTCAACAGCAAGAAGTGCCTGATTTAGACAGCCTATTTGGTCAGGATGATGACCTGTTGTCATTTTAAAGCAACTAGGGTTTGATTAATTTATTTTTTAAATGCTTGAGATTAGATTATTAAGCCCCACATATGATGTTTCTAAAATAAATTATAAAAATAGTATTAGTTGAATGTTGTTTGTGTCTCACAGCAATAGGGTTCTGAATTAAGGTGCGTAAGACATCAATCGTACAGATTGGAATATAGAGAGTTTTATGAGTATTAGCGAGTTGTCAGATGATATTAAGGGGGCGCTAAAGGCGAGTAAAAGTGGTTTTTATGCCGCTGGCTTTTTTAGTTTGTTCATTAACCTGCTAATGCTTACGGCTCCGTTGTACATGCTGCAGGTGTACGATCGTGTTGTTGCCTCTCGCAGTTTAGAAACACTGCTATTTCTTACCTTAATAATGCTTTTTATGTTTGGCGTGATGGGGGTGTTGGAATGGGTACGTTCACGAATCTTGGTTCGTATTAGCAATCAGCTAGATCAATACCTAAGTCAACGAGTCTATACAGCCATGTTTGAGATGGGGATTCGTGACCCAGAGAGTCGCACATCTCAACCATTGAGTGATTTCACCACGGTGCGTCAATTTTTGACGGGTAATGGCCTGATTGCCTTTTTTGATGCGCCCTGGCTGCCGATCTATATCGGTATTCTGTTTTTATTTCATCCTTCATTTGGCTGGTTTGGCATTGCCGCGGCACTGATATTGCTGATAGTAGCGGTGTTCAATGAGCGCACCACCAAGGAGATGTTGAATGAGGCCAATGGTGAAAACATCAAGGCGCAGAACCTGGCCACCAGTAACTTGCGCAATGCCGAGGTGTTGCATGCTATGGGTATGCTGCCCAGGATTATGGGGCGCTGGTATAAACAACATCAGGTCTTTTTGGAAAAACAAACCGCTGCCAGCGACAAGGCCGGGATATTTTCCAATCTGAGTAAAGTGCTGCGTATGGCATTCCAGTCCCTCATTCTTGGTCTAGGTGCCTATTATGTGGTTCTCAACGAGATGTCTCCTGGGATGATGATTGCAGGTACGATTCTATTGGGTCGTGCTCTGGCGCCCATGGATTTGCTGATAAATAGCTGGTCTGGTTTTAATAATGCTCGTGCTGCCCATAGTCGTCTTGGAAAGCTGCTGGACAGGATCCCTGCCAATGAGCGCAATATGCGCTTGCCTAAGCCGGAAGGTAATGTGGGCATAGAGAATTTGGTTGTTGTTCCACCCGGATCTAAAACGGCGGCCATACGTGGTGTCAATATCGAAGTTCAATCGGGTGAGCAGGTGGGCATAGTCGGGCCGAGTGCTGCAGGAAAGTCTACGCTTGCCAGGGCGATGCTTGGTATTTGGCCAACTAACAGTGGTTATGTGAGGATTGATGGTGCGGAAATTCAGCATTATAACGCTGATGAGCTCGGCCCTTATATTGGTTATCTGCCGCAGGATATTGAACTGTTCAATGGCACTGTTAGCGAAAATATTGCCCGCTTTGGTGATGTTGATCCCAACTTGATCGTTGATGCAGCAAAAAAGGCTGGGGTTCACGAAATGATTCTTAGACTGCCGGATGCTTATGACACGCCAATTGGTGCTGAGTCAGGCGCCCTTTCGGGCGGGCAGCGTCAGCGCATCGGTATTGCTAGAGCTCTATATGGTTCACCAAAAGTGATCATGCTGGATGAACCCAATTCAAATCTTGATGAACAAGGTGAGATCGCACTTTCAAATACGATGGAGATATTAAAGCAGGAAGGTGCGACCGTGTTTGTGATTAGCCACAGAACGTCTATTTTGCGACATATAGACAAAATGCTGGTTTTACGTGAAGGACAAGTACAATTCTTTGGTCCCCGCGATGAGGTCATGCAAAAGCTGGCAGCGCACAAGGCTGAGCAACAACCTCAAATTGCTAAAGCAACTGCGTAAGTGTTCACAGCCAACGGAGTCGCTCGCAATAGAGGCCTATTGCCCGAGTTATAAGGGATGTTGAGATAAATAATGAGCAGAAATATAGATGGCAATACTAGCCGTGATGAGAATTCACAGCAGGATAGTGAGCTGGAGCCAATCAAAGACATAGTGAATGCTGACGCGGTTCAGTCGTCATCTAATAATGACGTTGATCAGCATGAGGCTGATGAGCTTGATGCAGAAGGCCCTACCGTTATAACTAATCCTATTGAGCCTTTTGAGGCTAGTGAGGAATTGGCTACGGCGTCGAATGATTCGGATGTGCCAACGGATGATGGCCGTTTTATTAAGTTCGGGCTGATTTTTCTGCTTGTTACCCTGGGTGGTTTCTCTTTGTGGGCCTTTTTTGCCCCGTTAGGCAGTGCTGTGATTGCTTCTGGCGAGGTCGTGGTCAACAGTTACCGTAAGTCTATTCAGCATTACGAAGGTGGCATTGTTGAAAATATCTTTGTTAGAAATGGCGACAAGGTGGGCGCTGGAGACCCCTTGATTCAGCTTGATTCTATTCAGACTGGGGCACAACTGATTAGTAACAAAAAACGCTTGCTTTCAACTAAGGCAGAATTGGAGCGTTTGCTGGCTGAACAGGGTTTTAACAATAAGCTTGTGTTTAGTTCTGAACTGCTTGAGCAGGGAAAAAAGGATATTGATATCCAAACTGCCTTGGATCAACAGCAACAACTTTACCAGGCGCGGTTTAAGGCATTCAACCAAGAACAAGATGCTTTGAGGACACGTACTGAGCAGATCCGACAACAGATCACTGGGCTTACTCAGCAAAGTGAAATATTGAAAGAGCAAATTGTTTCGCTGCAGGACGAGCAACAGGCATTTGAAACCCTGTTCAAAGAGGGTTTAGGTGATGGCCAGCGTGCTCGCGAGCTTGATCGCTCTGTCTTATCAACACGAAATGAGCTGGCGCGGCTTGAGTCAGAAGTTTCTCGTTTGAAAATTCAGATCAGTGAAACCGAGTTACAAATTGCGACACGAAAGCAGGATTATCTGAAGGATGTGGGGGAACGCATGCGCCAGGCGAGAGATAATTATTTCAATTATCAGGAAGTCCAGCAAATCGCGGCCGATCGGGTGGAACGTTCTGTTATTCGCTCGCCGGAAGACGGAATTGTGGTTGATTTGCAGGTGCACACTATTGGTAGTGTTGCCGCACCTGGCCAAACTCTGTTGGATCTGGTGCCGGAGCGGGATACATTCGTGGTCGAAGCTAAGTTGAATACGCAGGATATTAATGAGGTCTATGTGGGGCAAACTGCTGATATCCGTTTTTCTGCATTTAATGCCACGACGACAAAAGTGATCGAAGGTGAGGTGATTAATGTCTCAGCTGATCGATTACTGACTGAACGTGACAACACCCCTTACTATTTGGCGCGCATTCGCATCTCAGAGCAGGGTGTTAGAGATATGTCTGAGGATATGGCGCTTAAGCCTGGTATGCCCGCTGAAGTGATGATACGTCGTGCAGACAGGACGTTGTTTAGTTATTTGATAAAACCGATTGCAGACAGTTTTGCTCGTAGCTTCAAGGAGAAGTAAATGAAATTTGCTTTGCGCAAGTTGGCAGGGCTTACACTCTGTTTAGTGACGAGCTTCAGTTTGGTTCAGGCCAATGAAACTGTTTCAGAAATTGTACAGGGTGCAGAGCAAGGGTTTGCGGAAACTTTTAAAGCAGCAGTTGATCATGATCCACAATTCAAACGTGCCTATTGGACTCATCAGAGTGAGCTTGAAGAGTCTGAATTAGGTTTTTCCGCTTTACTGCCTGATGTCCGCTTGAGTGCATCATATCAATATGAAGATTCTGACAATATCTACACCGACCCAGAAGGCTTGTATGAACCTGGGGAGGCTCGCTCAAGCGGCAAACTAGTTGATAGTTATTTTCGTGTCACTCTCCGTCAGCCCTTATACAATGCTGCGGCTTACGAGGCCTACAAGAGAAGCAAGGTTACTGTAGAGGCCTCAGGTTATCGTTATCAACGCTCGGAGCAAGAGCTTATCTATCGGGTTACAGAGCGCTATCTACAGGTGTTGTTATCTGCTCAACAGGTATTTTTGAATCAACAAAAACTCGATGCGCTTGAGCTTAAAATGGATCAGGCACAAAGGGCAAGGGAACTGGGGGTTGGTGATCAGCTACAAGTGCTGCATGTTAAATCAAATCGAGATCTGGCTCGCAGTGATCTGCTGCAGGCTAAAAGCCAGTTAAATGATGCGCAAACATTACTGAATAATTTGACAGGAACCGAGGTCAATCTTCCTGCTGATTGGGTTGAAAGTAGTGACACCATCAGCCCTGATTTTCTTGCAGGTACGGAAGAAGACTGGCTACAAAATGTTATCAATAATTTTAGTGTAAAAGATGCGCAAGCTCGTATTATCCAGGAAAGGCATAACCTGGCCTCAAGCAAGGGTGAGCACAAACCAACGCTCAATTTTAGCTTGAGCTACCTAGACCGGGAATCTGAGGATGAATTTCGCTCACGCAAAGACGCTATTGCAGCTATTGAGTTGAGTGTTCCACTTTATAGTGGTGGTGGCACTCAGGCCAGTGTGCGCAAGGCGCGTGCAAAGCTGAAAGCCAGTGAAGCGGAGTATGGTTATGTTGTCGCAGAAAAAGAGCAACAGATAAAGCTGTCATATAATCGTATGATCTCCTTCAAGGATCGTTTGTTGGCTCTGGCTGAGTCGCGTGAATCCAGTAAAGGGTTTTTAGAGGCAGCGGAACGTGAGTTATCCCTGAATGTGAGTGATCAGGCTAATGTTCTGGATGCTAGGACGCAGTTGGTCGATACTCGGCTTCAGATTGCGCAAACCCTAAATGACTACTTGCTTTCAGATCTCATTCTCCGGCTGGAAGCGGGGCAATTGAATCAAAATCGTCTGCGTGATTACGATCAGTTATTTAATTCTGCGAGCGTTACAAAGTAGCTTTATTTTTAAGGCCTGTTAAGTGAGGACGCAATGACTTGCTTGGTGGAAACAGTTTATAGAGATCGCTATGGGGGTTGCTTGGTCTGTTTTGATTTGTTCTAGTGTGATTATCGAGGGAAACTGACGGTCTAATTACCAAGCGACTTTGTCGCAGGACCGTTTACTGATGGCTGCTTGTGCTTGGAATATGAGAAAGTGGATGTTGGCTTTCTTTTTGTTCGAATACAAAGGGACGGTATGGTGCCTTATGATTACCACAAGGCTAATCTAGTGCGTGCCGTTCTCTGTTACGGTATTCCCATGCAAACATCATAGATAGATATGGCGACTGAAGGTCTTTTTTCAGGACGGACTAAATAGTGTAAACACTATGCATTGCTGTGTCAGATCGCAATGGAGAGGCTTGGAATAAAGCCCGAACAGTGCATGATGATCGGTAACAGACCGAATACCGATATAGCAGGGGCTGCTGCATTCGGGACGCAAACCGCACTGGTTAGAACTGGTAGCTTTCTTCCTGGCGCTTCACTGCCTGCAAACCTGCCGGCACCTGTTTGGGATGTGGAGCGCTTGGATTTGTTGTTGCGTGAGCTCCTCTAGTTACTTTTTAAGCTCGCACAAACGGGGATAGCTATATTTTTCGAGTATTCACACCTGGCCGACTGTTGCTACATAATATCGCAATGGGGCTTGGCTAAACCCATCATCGGATTGACGATAGGCTTAAGTGTGCCCGAAGCTACCACATACTCGTTTCTGTCACATAATGAAGTGATTTTAATAGCAGTCATTTTTACCCAAGCATCTCACAAAATACTGAAAAGTAGGTTTGGGGTGTTCGCAAGTACCGAATGGATGACTTCAGCAATTAATAAATAAAGGGGAACTACAGGTTTAGATGGTTAGTAGGGTTTTACCTACAGCAATCATATCAAGACGTGCCTTGAAATTTTTGTTTACAAAGTGTTATAACCATGTGAACGTCATGGGGGCATGGCTTGAATTCTCCTTTTATATGTAAAGTAAGCAATGAAAATATTCATTGCAATAGTTGTGACGGATTCAGGTTTCTTTGTTTTCCACTTACAGTGTTAGTAATGAATAGAAGAATAGGGGTAACTATGCAACAACAGTTTAAGTTGGGACCATTATTTTATGGAGTGTTTGCTGTGTTTAATAAAATGAAACTTGTTATGAGTCTTATTGTTTTTGCCTCTCTAAACGCAACAATCGTTGTTGCAGACCCGTGTAGAGCAGATGGATCTGAGTGTTATGATCCAGACTATGGTACTGCGGTAACCACGAATTTTAATAATCAGTATCATTATGTTTTTGTAGGCGCTCATCCTGACGATGAGCTATTGCTGTACCCATCAATGAAGAATTACTGTGCAGAAGATAATGCTTATTGCGCTATGATCATTGGCAGTAGAGGGAAAAGTGGTTGTCCTGCTCGGACAGCCCCAGAGGATTGCGGTAATGAACGTGCAGAAGAGCTTCGTGCATCAGCACGGTATTTGGAAGCTGATGTCTGGCTATATGATCTGCCATCTGGTGAAGAGGATATTGCACCATATAATTCGGCTGGTATTAAAGCTGCATTTAATTTAGGTGCTGAAAGGCTTGGTTATGATGACATGGTGGATTTTCTTAAAACGAAATTTAGGGCGCTTAAAACACCATCATCGATTCTTCATATTATTACTTTAAACCCTGACCATGGTTCAACTCAACACCCTGAGCATATGGTGATGGGATCACTTGTCAGTGAGGCAGTTGATCAATTGAGTCGAGAAATGAGCATTTATAAAATTTTCGTTGAATCCATTTTAAAATTTTCAGAACCTACACCTAGTCTCCCAAGACCTCCACCTTATCTCTCAAAGTCGAATGCTAATTCTCCAATATGTGTAAATGGTGCCGATCTTCTCACTGTAACAAATACACATTTAACAAATTTTGAAGCCTTTAATTACGGATATAATGAGATCTATAAAGGCCAGAAATTTCACGCGGGTGATAATTTTCCGGTTCCTTCTGCTTATGAGTTTTGTTATGAGTTTAAGTAGGGGGTTGGGGCTTGTATATGTTTAAGCGTGTCGCTGTATTCATTAAAAAATTGGCTCGTACATGGTTCAATATTCCAGCTTATTAGAATTAATTGGTTTTAGGTAGAAATTTTGGAAGAACATTCTTATGCAGCGGGACAGGCATGAGGTAATAAACCGTATTCGTCAGCTCGGCCCCATTATATTTACATGTTTAATTCAAATAATGTATAACAAAGAGAGAGGATTATGAAAAAAGTACTATTGGCACTATCGATGCTTGTCGCATCCGGGGTTTCACATGCCTATACATATGGACAAGATGTAAAAATTTCGACTGTAATCATGTGGGAAAATGCAGAAACAAACCCCTTATACTTTAAAACGTCCAGTAACTTGTGGTGTTATGTTCCCGCGGGAGAAAAAAACCTTTACTCCTTAGTGTTGACACTTTATGCATCTGGAAAATTAGCGGATATACATTGTTACGATTCAGCAGAGTCGCTGATGGGTGGAGTAGAAGCTGGGCATAAATTGCACAGAATTTTAGCAAAATAAATAAAACTAACGCGGTTTAGCTTTCTAGTCCTCCGGGGTGTTCGTTTGTGCCTAATAGCACAAGCGTTCTCGCTCCGGCCTGCTGCTTAACGCGAACGTTCAAGCTGTAGAAAAAACCCTGCACAAAAATTTTATAAAATATTTTCGTGCGGAGAGTCACTTTAAATAATAGTTGCAGTACTCAATAGACCTGAAATTCACGTACGAGCGCGCTTTTTAGGGTGTTTTTTTATAAAAAAATTGGCTGATAGTTTTTCTACAGCCTCGTTAGAGAGATGGCTCCGCTACAGCGGGCAGGTAATTTTTGTGACGTTCAAGATTGAGGTTTATGCCAGGGGTAAAAATGAAAAAAAACAGCATATTAATTCTAAAGTTTATTTCCGGTTTGACGCTCTTAGCCTGCGTTTCACAAGTAAAAGCGATAACTCCGGAAGAAATTTATCAACAAAATGCTGAAGCGGAGCAGGCGTGTGAAGCTAGCAAGAATTTTGGTTCGGTTTCTGGTAATGAGATGTTGAATCATGTTTCAAATAACAATTACAGATTTTTTTGGTCATTGCTTAAAGATGACGCGAAGTATAGAACTTGTAAGTTGTTAACGCCAAAAAAACTTGCGCAACTAATGGTTTCAGCAACGCCTGGTTTGGCAGAAAAAATTAATGCTGTTATTAATGGTGGCAAAACAGATACTCAAAAAGGGAAAGACCTAGAGATCCTTATAGAGGAGCAAATGTCACCTCAGTATGGTTATGCTAACAATAATAAGGCTCATATTAGAATGGCACCAGGGCTTGGATTAGTGCGGCTTGGTTGGGAAGATGATGTACAGTCCCAAAACTGTCCTACATGGAAGGTAAATTATATCTGTCCCAATGGACTCTCTGATGGTGGTTGCTACTATGAGTATTATCATTCAACACAATATGATTCAATATATCCAGACTATGATATTTATCGTGTTGTGAATGGGGTAGAGAAATATCTTGGAACTATAGAAGGTACAGTGGTCTCTAAAGTTGACGAAAATATTAATATTAGTTTTACTTCAGCAAATACATTGCTTAGTTCGATAGGAAAAGATTTAGTTAAAAGCCATATAAGCAAGCTGAAAAAGAAAGATCCAACAATACCTTCTGCGGTTAACGTCTTTTATGATCCCTATGCAGATATTTATAAAAACTCTGTAGTTCGTTATAAGTTAGAAGGTAAAGATCCTGGCAATTCAAGATTTTGTGGTGGAAAAATTGGGAGTTTTTCCTATTATGTTAACTACGATATGAATGCCGATGGCGTACCGGATTTTGTTGATGAACAATGGTATTCAGCGCAGATTGACAAGGCCAATACCTATGCTACTGTTTCCATCCTGATTCCTATTATTTCCAGTTTGTTATTAAATTAACACTCTGTAGGAGAGCGTTCAGAATCCTGTTTAAGCTTAATTGGTTAAATATCCAGCATGCTATTTAACCGCCATTTAAAATAAATCGATAACTGAAATAATGTCAAATTCCAATTGTGGATAGGCACATGGTCCTTTTCTTTAAGGTATTTGAATTCCCAGGTAGAGCAGCTCCATGAAGCTGTTTTCGTTAGGAAAGGAGCCCGTGGTCTTCGTCAGTTTACGGAGCTACCGATGCACTGCTTCGATGACATTGGTGGTGTGAATTACGCGGCGGATGTCTGCCTGGTATTTGAAGTAGACAGACAGGTTCGCCTACTTGCTACGCCATGACTTGATGATAATTGGATGCTGAGTACCTCAACGGTTCTTTAGCTCATCCAGTGTTGTTTTTGCTGCCTCCTTACTCACGGCCCTGACTGGCAGCGATTTCTTCGTGATCACAAGTTTATTTGCAGCATGAGTCGTCGAGGTAATTGCCATGACAACGCTGTGGCGGAGAGCTTCTTTCAGTTACTCAAGCGTGAGCGAATGAAACGAAAGATATATAAAACCCGCGAGGATGCACGACGAGATGTCTTTGATAATATTGAGTTGTTCTGCAATTCAAAACGAAAGCATGGCTACAATGGCAATGTATCGTCTATCGAGTTTGAGAAACGATACTTTGTGAAGCAAGGAGCTCTCTAGAAAACTGGTGTCGATTCAGACAATATTTTGAGAAGCGATCAAGCGTCTAGGAAAAGCTAGTGGCTTGCCAATATTGTCTCAAATTATGAGTTTTTCAACAGCCTGCTAGTGAGCTGAGACAATACATGTATTGTAATTTCCACTATACTGAGGCAATAGATATTGAAAATTATTAAAAGATGGGATTTCTAATGAAAATAGAAGTTAGCAAATATTTCACTTTAATCTTGTTCTCAGTTTTTTGTTTCACCTTATCTGATACGGTCTTATCTGATGGTGTTAACCGAGGTACTGCTAGCCAGGTTCACGGATATTTAGATCAAGTAAGAAGTGATGGACAAATTTATGGATGGGCATTTAACGAGGCCACCCCCACAGAACCCACCATTGTAGATGTTTACACAAAAGCGTCTGCCAGAGCCCGTGAAGAGTTTGTCGAAAGAATTAGGACCAATGTTACTCGCTCTGATGTCAATGCTGCCATGAGGGTTCTCCGTGGCCAGTTTGGTATTGATTATATTCTTCCTAGTGCACATAGAGGAAAAATAGTCATTCTGAAAGTCCCCTTACTAGACAGTGGTCCCGTTCTAATTTCTGATAGTAATATATATGCCCAATTACCAAAATTTAGAAATTTTGGTCTTGTCTGTGAACAATTAGAACTTGGCCAGAACCACTTTGTTGTTAATCAAGGTGATGATAAAGGTGATGAAAAAGCGATATTTTTATCCAATTATCCTAATTTTGGAGATGATGGTTATGCCGCTTTCCATTCACCAGATCCTGCTACTCCTTGTATGGAATACTCATCAAATCCTCAAAATTGTGCCTATGATCCGACTGACACAGACTTTGATGTAAGATTTTGGGGGCGTAAATTCGATCCTTCCCTTCTATATGATGAGTATTATGACAGTACGACAGAAACTCTTAATCGCGAAAAGGTTAATGAAATTATCTCCGAACGTCTATTAAATTCTTGTAAGGAAATTGGAGTTCCAATCCGCATAGAACACCCAGCCAGTGTGGACATAGACCCTCAAAAGCCTGTTAAAGAAAACCTTGGAAAAGTAGGGGTCCCACATGTCCAAATTATTCAAGGAATTGTTGTAGGTGATTCTACTGCAACTGTGATTCTCCCGCCTTATTGGGACCCTGAGCGAACTAAGCCTTACCCTATTCTTTTTAGTAGTTATTACGGTGTCATTGATAATTTACTTTCTATGGTGCCCGGTAGTGATTTTCTTAAAACAATTATGGATAGTGCATCAAATGGAAGAAGTGGGGCGATCGCTGTTTTGAGCAATGGCGATGGAGCGAGAGGGCGAAGTCTTAGTCTTAAGTCTGCAGAACTTTTTGCTAAAACCATAAAGTTTGTTGAGAAAAAATTTAATGCTGATGGACAAAATATTGTCATTGGTGGCATGTCTCGTGGAGGAACAACATCTCTACTTTTTGCTTCGAGCGCAATTGCTGGTGATCCGTTATACGATTATAAAATTCGTTTTCTTTTTGCAGCGGCACCAGCAGTAAAAGTTGGTGATCATGCTCTTTTAGCCGGGCCTACCTATCCAGAAGTCTGGAGCGCTTTCATTGGAGATCTCTTGGATACAGAAGCATGGCATCCCGATTGGAGAAGTCAGCAAGGTGTACCTGCGACTGATCAATACGCCCTGAGCATGATGGGCCAAGGTTGGGAGAGCAAAGATGGGATGGTCCTAAATTTGAAGGAGCTAGATGGTAGCACGACCAAAAGGGCTAATATGAATAGTTCATTTGGGGATGATTTTGTAAATAGGCTTCAATTTTCAGGAACGAAAGTTTTTCTTTGGATGACATCCCACGATCTCATAATACCTTTTCCACTTCAGATTGAATATTACAATAAATTAAAAAGAAACGGCGTGCCTGTTGAAGGCGTCGTATCCCTTATGCAAGGTCATCATTGGAATATATTTCTTAGAGATTTTTTCATGGAAAAAATAAATTTTGCTCTTTATGATCTGATTACGCCAAACCAAGAACCGACTCCCAGCAGTTGGATAGAAAATGGCAAGTTAAGTGTTTATAAATTAAGAACACCAATACAAAACAACGAAATTGCATTAAAAAAGAAAGATGAGTTCAATGAGGATGTATTTAATTGTAGTGATTCAGCGTTTGTATTCGATCCAGTTACAGTTACATCTGGCAAAATACCACTAATTATTGAAATGCCTCGTTTGGCCTATTACGGCCACACGTTTCCAATAGTCGCAACTGGTGATGTCGGCACTTCGGTCATTATAGATATTATTGGTATTGATAGTGAGGATGGAACAAAGAGAATTTTAGATCATTTTGAAGGAACCATTAACGATAACCCTGATAAGTCTGGATATGTACAGTTTAATTATGACCTTCCAGTTGGTTCACCTATATCCAGTCTGGAGTACCGCGTGCTCTATAAAAGGCCAACCGACCATGCATTTAAGCTCATTAGTAATTGGAATACTCCTGCAGGAGGGTCTTCTGATTTACGTACAGATGTTAGTATCGTGGAAGCCTTTGCTGATCCAGGAAAAGATTATAGCTGGGGTATTGCCTACAATGTTTCTTTTTGTTCAAACCAAGAAATTTTAAACGAACATTATCTTACCAAGGGCAATAAAATCAAAATACGTGATGCAGTCACAACTTGGGGCTTATCAGAGTACCACGATCCAGCTCCTGCTCTTGACGCTACCCTCGTTGTTAAGCATGTGGCCAGCGGAGCTGAAAATATCTTTACATTTAGTGATGATGCATCTGAAGTTCATGATTTCACCTACAAAGCTGGTGAGGCCTATACAGTCACCATACAGGTTCCAGCAGATCAGATTTCTGATCTAAGCTGTGAAGAAATATATAATAGTGGTGTTGGTTCTTGTAATAACTTTATCAATCAAGAAATCCCAATCGCAAATTTTAATTTTAGCGGACAGGTCGTTTTTGATCTGTTTAGAAAAACTGCTGCTAAAAGAATTGTTATTGAGATGAAAAGTGTAAATCTTTCAGCTGCAATGGTTGTTGATAATGTTCCAAAAAATAATGGAGAAATAGTTTTTACCAAAGAAGGCGTTGCGAGAAATTATAGAATCGATATCTCTGGTGGAAAGGCACCATATAGCTGCCAGCAAATACATAACGGTGTAACGCAACCGTGTGGTGAGGCACCGGAAGATAATCCAACAGCATTTTTTGATAAAAACGGGCAGTCTAGTAACGTTAGCGAATTACTGCCCAAAGAATATGATGGTAGTACTTTCAAATATATAATTACTGACGCCGATGGAAATATAGTCGAATTTGAACATCCCGTCTCTGTCTTTTATGTTTCTTTACTAAAAGATAATCAGCTACAACATGAAGGTGAAATACTAACGACCTCCGGAGATAGTCATTACTTCAAACTCAAAATTGGTGGTGTAGGTGCCAACTACACCTGTATGCAGACGTCTGATTTTAATCCAGATTCTGATTGTAACTACGGACATGGAGCAGGAGCATTTTTTAACTCTACAGGTGGAGTACCACTGCAAGGTGTCGAGTTGACATTATCACCAGAATTCAATGGTCACCTAGTAAATTATCTTATTACGAGCGATAAAGGGCATCAAATTAATCTTTCTTATACTTTTAATGTCCTCAATAGAAGTTGCAGTGATGGAACTGCTAGTGGAGGATCGCAGGGCCAGACACGCTATAAACTGCCTTCAGTACCCTATGGATCAATGTGTCAATCTGAAACCCAAACAAGAAGCTGTTATGACGGAAGCTGGTCTACGTGGACTGGTAGCTTCACAAATAGCACTTGCCATGTCCAAGCAGCCTTAAACTGTACTTACAATAATATAACCTACAGTCATGGTGGTAATTTTAGTACATCCTGCCCAGCAGGACAAATTGGTACACTTTCAGGCACATGCAATAATGGCAACTGGCAAAATGTTATCAATACGTGCCATGTTCCTGCCCAATGTGTTTATGAAGGAATTGTGTACGATCATGGTTTCAGCACGACAGTGGATGGTAAAACATACAGTTGTAACGATGGCACCGTAATTATTCGCTAGAATTAGGGGGTGGGGATTTTCCGTCCTAAAAAGACATCGCAGAACAATGCTTTCGAAAACCGTTGGTTTTGAATTCAGATAATGGCAGCCCGATGAAGTCATACACACTGCAAAGCAAACTGATCGACTTGGGGATAACGCCCTCACACAGTCGACCGCGGGTAAGTAATGACAATGCATTTTCAGAATCGCTGTTTAGGACATTGATGTACTGCCCACAATGGCCTTCTCAAGGCTTTGCTTCACTCGAGATAGCGAGAGACTGGGTAAAAGATTTTGTTCACTGGTGCAAGAACGAACATTGTCATAGTCGAATAAAGTTTGTGACACCCGCACAGCCGCATCGAGGCGAAGACAAGTCTACTCTAGAAAAACGTGACAACATTTATAGATTAGCCAAATCCAAATGCCCGGAGAGATGGCTAGGTAACACGCGAGACTGGAATACGATTGGCAGTGTTGCGTTGAACCCAGAGAAAGAAGAGCAAAAAGAAGCAGCGCAATTAAAAAGGCGACAACTACCTTGAAAAAAGGGGATTACCTAGGCTTAAAAGGTGATATTACGATGCCCACGACGAAACTGCTTTTCATCGATTCCAATACAGGGGATCGCGTTGGTTTCACGTCGGGACAAACCACGTTCGACAGAGCAGGCCTTAATTGTATCGACTTGATACTAGAGCCCCAGTAGTTTTCGTGCTTCTTCAACGCTATGCGCAGCAAGTAACACGCGAATGGCAAAGGCTTCAAGCATCAAGGTAAGACGACTATTTTTCTCTGCCCAGGGGGCTTTTATTGTTTTGACGCCGTGCTCAGCGCAACCTACCCGAGGAAGAGAGCAATGCAGGTAGGTGGCGAACTGCATGGTATACAGATGCCGTAAAGTCCACCTGGTGCGGTCATCGTGCTTTGGGCATAGAGCACCACATTCCGGGCAGGCACCAACATCGTCGGCGTATTCAATCTCAATATCCAGCTGAAAATGCCATCCGCCCCTTTGTCATCGGCCGGAAAAACTGGCTCTTCAGTGCCAGTGTCAGAGGTGCAAAATCCAGTGCCAATCTGTATGGTCTGATCGAAACAGCAAAAGCCAATGAGCTAGAACCTTACGCATATCTTTATCATGTTTTTAAAGAACTTCCCAAGGCTAGGAGCATTGATGATATCGAAGCACTTCTGCCTTGGAATGTGAATACGCAAACGATAGCGGTTAACTGAGCGCAGCTCAAGATGCGGTTTATCGACCGCTTACATCAATAGGGAGCTTCAACGTAATACGGGACTAAAAGGTTACCGTCCTCAGCAGGCTCACCGCTTTGCTGTGGAGCGGCATCAGTTAAAGCCTAAGGCGTTCAAGATGACTGAAGAGATGCAGCAACATATCAGAGAACATTTGGCGTTAGAGTGGAGCCCTGAGCAGATACAGGGTCGATTACAGGTTGATGGAAAACCTTCCGTTTGTCCCCAGACCATTTATGGCTTCATTGCTCGAGACAAGGCGAATGGTGGAAATTTATACAAACATATGCGGCACAAGAAATATCGGCAAAGAACAGGCAAACCGGTTCCTCGTGGGCAAATCCGCAATCGCGTCAGCATTGACGAACGACCGGACATTGTTGACCAAAAAAAGCGTATCGGTGACTGGGAGGCTGATACCGTTATCGGCAAAGGTCACAAAGGTGTTCTGGTAACGCTCACTGAGCGGGTCAGTAAACTAAATCTGATTGCTCATGTTCCAACCAAACATGCTGAGGTGGTGACGCAGGCGATGATTGAAATGCTCACCCCGTATCAGGATGACCTGCATACAATCACATTTGATAACGGAAAAGAGTTTGCCTTTCATGAGCGAATTGCTCAAGCACTTGATGTGAATACCTATTTTGCCAGACCTTACCACTCATGGGAGAGAGGTCTGAATGAAAATCATAATGGACTCATTCGTCAGCACTTGCCTAAGGGTCAAGCTCTGGATAAAGTGACTCAAAAACAAGTGATAGATATTCAAACTCGTCTAAATCGAAGGCCTCGTAAATTACTAGACTTTAGAACACCTGAAGAGGTTTATATTGAAATGGCGTTGGTAGCATAAACAGGCGTGGTGCACTTGTGACTAAAATCCGCGTCTGTATAAATCCCGAGGTTTGGGATAATCGGAAGAATCACTCAACGACTATGGACTGAAAGTCTATAGGTTGTTTTCAGAACGACTAAAAGTCGTTAGCCTTGAAGCTATGTATTGCTTCGCGATGCTATTTCTGAGCTAAAGCCTTGTACTAAAGTGAATTTTTTTTACTAGCGTACTGAAACAATAAATTGAGCATAACGAGATGAAACAAAGCAGTTTTTCAGATCTGGAATATCAGTCGAAGAAGAAAACGAGGCCAAATAAAAGTTCTTATCCGAGATGGATGCTTTCTTGCCCTGGAAGTTGCTACTCAAACCCATTCGTCAGCCTTACCCAAAGGCAGGTTTGGTATGGAAATGCATTTATGGGGCTATCGCAAAGTTTGCTACAAAGGGCTGGAGAAAAATGTGGCCCAGGTTTTTACGCTGTTTACGTTATCGAATTTATACATGACCAGGAAGAAACTGGCTATTTTGTAGGCGTATTGCGCCTGAAATTTGCCCAGTGGGCAGAAAACGTTTAGCCGTCATCAGGGCTGAACCGCCTGTTTTTAGGTGTTTTGTGAAAATGGGGCGCTTGTTCAGAGGTTCCCTAAATTATTTTCTGATAGAATCTCGATTCAGAAATGATTGTGCAGCTCAGGCCGTATTTTTTGAGGCTGTAGATGCATTAATGCTTAGATATTACATTTTAACCAAAATGAGTGAAATGCTATGATAAAGAAAATACTGGTATTAGCTGCGTTGTTTGCGTCAAATAATTGTTTTGCGTCCGCTTATGTTGTTTCAGGGACAAATATATTCATATATGCTCAGAGTCGAGCTGAAAGTACTGCTCACATGATTCAGTCTGAGAATGGAATTTATAATAATGGGGACCACCCATGGTGCGGAAAAAGAGCATACATTGAGTTTGATGACAAAGAGTTGTTCTCAACAGCACTGGCTGCATCTATGAGTAAACAAAAAATTAATTTTATTTACGAAGATGCTGCACCAAATAAAATTATGGCTGGCCATACAGAGAATAGATGCAAAGTAATCAGTATATTTCAATAAAAACATATAAAACACGGTATGCAAATACTAAACACGGAAGTGAAAAATGTTAGCAAGAATAATTGAGGGCTTTTTAATTAATTTCTTGCGTTATTCAATCAGCTAATGATGATTGCGAAGGTATCTATGTCCAGGCTATCGACTTGAGCAATGTAAATGTTTTTCTACAGTTACCATTTCTTAAAACCCAGAAGCTAGTTCAGGCAATCTGAGTAAACTTGTTTGGGCTAGTGAAATATTAAACGAACATAAAAATAAGTTTTTTTCATTACCGTTGGCAGCTAAAGCCGCCCAAAAGACTGTTTCTATTTAGGGAACCTCTGAACAAGTCCCGACAAATTTGAGATAATATTTCGGAACTATCAACCGGGTACAACGTGATGAAACAAAGCAGCTTTTCTGACCTGGAATGCCAGTCTAATAAAGAAAACTACACGCAAAGAAAATTTTTGTCTGAGATGGACATTATTCTTCCTTGGAAGCTGCTACTCAAGCCAATCCGTAAGCAATACCCCCAGGCTGGAAATGGTCGTCCCCCAATATCGCCAGACACTATGCTGCGCATTTATTTCATGCAGCAGTGCTATCAACTCAGTGATCCGGCGATGGAAGACAGCTTGTATGACATTGAAGCGATGCGCCGTTTTGCGCGTGTCACGCTGAATAGTATTCCCGATGAAAGTACGATTCTACGATTTCGTCACTTCCTCGAACAACATGAGCTGACCCAAAAGTTATTTCAAAGCAGTGAGTATTATCTATCTGAGCACGGTCTCATACTTAGCGAGGGCACAATCGTCGATGCCAGTATCGTGTCTGCCTCCAGCTCCACCAAGAACAAAGATCACCAACGTGACTCTGAGATGAAGCAGGCCAAGAAAGGTAATCAGTGGTACTTCGGTATGAAGATGCATATTGGCAGCGACACACAAGGGCGCGTTCACAGCATCGTCGTCACGGATGCCGCGGTTCATGACTCGACTGTTGCTGAAGAACTCATTCATGGCAAGGAAACGGAGCTGTACGGAGATAAAGCCTATGCGAATGCACAGCGAAAAGAAGCGTATGAGGCTGGCGGTGTCACGTGGCGCATTAACCGTAAAGCCAAGCGAGGGAAAAATCTCAACTGTGCTGATCGCTCATTCAATCGCAAGAGCAATCGGACACGAGCCAGAGTAGAGCATGCCTTTGGCGTGGTAATAAATCTATGGGGTTATAGAAAGGTAAAATATAAAGGTATCGCTAAAAATTCGACGCAAGTGTTTGCGTTATTCATGCTGTATATGGCTCGAAAGGAACTCGCCATTTTGTAGGTGCATTGTGTCTGAAATTTGCCTAATGGGTAAAAACACCCTGACAAGGGTGGCGAAAGTCTGCATTTTTCGGGGTATTTTAAAAAAGTGGCACTTGTTCAGAGTTTCATTAGGTAAATGCATCTGGTGGGCAGGCTGGTTGTGGTATGGATGTACTACAATAAACCTTTGGGCGCTGGTGGTTCAATAGATAAATTTTTTAACCACTAAATTGAACCTGGCTCACTACCGCATTGCACATGTCTGTGCCTGGTTAATTGCGTAGCGCTAAAGTGATATTAAGGTTCCCAGTAAAAATATATGAGAACTATTTCATATTTTTAATTATTATTTCCATGGTCTCATTTTTAACCACGCCAGACTGTTGACTAACAAGGACTATCTTGTGATTAGAAAAAACAACCTAAACAAAATAAAGTTAACAATGCAATGTGGCATATTTCTTCTGCTCTCTATATTCGCAATTAAAGCACAGGCTGAATTTGGGATTCTTGAAGAAAATTTCATCCCGATAATTGTTGGTGACATTACCGTCATGATAAAACTTCCTCCTGATGTGCTCTGGGTTGAAGTAAAGGATTTAACTACAGATTCAGCAACAATTAACTGGGAAACAAAAGAAGAGGCAACATCAGAAATATTGTATTCATTTTTCCCCGATTTGACTGCGCCTGCTTTAACACGATCGCTTGTGCCAGTTAGTGGTGCCTTACTTGCTCCACCTGGGGGCGACTCAACTGCAGATAATATTAAACACTCTGTAACTATCACGGGTTTACAAGCAGGAACGACGTACTATTTTAAAATAGCAAGCGTTGATAATAATGGTATTCAAGCCGCAACATTAATCGGTGATTTTACATTAAAAGAAATCCCATCTACAACAACGCCTGCAAGTAATTCAGGTTTCTCACCTGCTGATATAACGCCAAAAACCGGGGCGGCTGTGCCTTATTGGGTTCAGTATGCAAAAAGCTACATGACTACCATGCATACAATTACTCATTGTGTAAAGACGGACCATATCACGGGCAATTGTAAAGAAGTTGCGGGTTATGAGCGACACATGCGTAAAAATATTGGCCAATGGCGACCATTTTTTGGTCCTAATAGCGGAAATAGGCCTGGATATTATTTGGGTAATTTTTCGAGCGTTGATTCTGTATATTATACGTTGTGGTATTTGAATACAGATGAATTGTCAATAGATTATACTTGGGTTGATCCAGCATGCGAAGACTGGTCATGCAACTATACGTCTAAAAAAATCATTTGGCCTGGTGAAATCAATGGTGATTGGGGGGTAGTCCCCATGTCTGATGACATTCTTAATACGAGTTGGATTGCAATCTTGCCACCTGGTAAAACAATGGACGAGAATGATATTGGCTGGAAAAACTTTGTAATAAATATTGATCAAACGATGGTTGTTGGTGGCTTTGCATCAGGACCAACTTCAGGGCTCTCATTAGACAGTAGGTCTTCAATTGATTTTGATCCAGTCACAGGCCGGTGGAAAGTTTATATAACAGGGGTAGGAACAAGCCCTAATTTTAGACAAGATTTAAGTGATGTAACCACTGGCATTGACAATCTTCTTGGTTATGGCAGCTTTTCTGAAAACGTTGATAGTATTATCCAAGAAATAAATATTATTCGTACAAATATCCCTGATGCTAAATTCGACATAGTGGGGCATAGTTTAGGAGCGTTAGAGGGGACCGTTCTTTATAATACTAATGGGTTGCTTAATTCGAGTGATACTGTGACTGTTCTTAGCCCTCCCGTTGGAATTCCAAGTTCGGCAATGTTGCAGTCCACTGGTTCAGCAACTTTTACTGCGTATGGCGGTATATGGGACCTTATTAATGGACAGAAAGGTATAAATAATCTAAGAATCGACAATGGAGTGCCTTTTACTGAAATAAATACAGGGTCTACTTCAGGTGCACATGATAGGTGTAAGTATCAGAATATTATATATGGTGAGTGTAAATTCTAGGTAGCGTTGGAAATGATTTAAGATAAGTAATTGGTGAAAAGAGACAAAGTCAGTGATGAGATATACACCAAGCATTTAATTCTTGCTGTATTGGTGATGGCTCATTTAGTTGCTGCTATTAGTAATCCTGTTTTGTTTTTTAGTTTAATTGCAACATTTTTTATATTATATGCACCTTTATTATTTTATTTTATGTTGACGGCATTTAACGCGTTGTCTAGTTATTTTTCTTTAGAAGAAAAAGGCTACAAATTAGCCATTCTCTCTTTTCTATTAGTTATTATGTTAATGGTTATAGGCGCTTTTATTAATCATGCATCACAATACGTGATCATCGCTGTAATATCGGTTAGCGGCTTCTATTCTTGTTGCTCTGTTATTTTTTTTGTTTCTAGATTTTGGTCTGATCAGGAAGGAGATCAATAGAAACACAATAATAATGAAGTCTCTTTCGGAGACTGTAAATTAAATTATGTATCTGCTTATCATTAGCCCAACAGGGAGATAAGCAAGATGAACAAAAAAGAGTTAGAAGTCTTTGCCCGCGAGGTTGCCAAAAGCATAAAGACTGAATAAGACCTCAACGATTTCAGTCGGATGCTCAAGAAAGTCACCGTCAAGCCGCCTTAAATGCCTAGTTGGATGACCATCTCGGCTATGGCCGGCGTCAGTTGTCAGACAGCATCAACAGTCGTAACGGCTACTCCAGCATGCGACTAATCACTGACGAAGGTCAATTTGAAGTTGATGTTCCCCACGACCTTGAGGGCTCTTATGAGCCACAACTGGTGAAAAAGCATCAGACTCGCTTCATCTCAATGGACGACAAAATCCTGAGCCTGAATGCCAAAGGCATGACCATCCGTGAGATCGTTGCCACCTTCAAGGAGATGTAGAGCCTGCCCCACGAAGTGCTTTGGGTACCATGCCGATAAGAAATTGGAAAGCGGCCTTGAATCGTTTTTTGATCGAGTTTGAAAACCGCTTGGTGGACTTCGTTTAAGCAAGGGCAGTTACACAGAATTATTTACAAGCTCTGGTTTTACGGTTGATACCCACGTGACACCAGCCGATTCGTATGCCTCTTTTCTCTGTGCATTGGCGTAGGCTTTGTCTCCATACAACTCGCTTTCCTCACCATGAATGAAATCACCAATCATAATAGAGTCATGGACCGAAGCATCTGTCACAATGATACTATGAACTCGTCCCTGGGTATCGCTGCCAATGTGCATCTTCTTCCCAATGTACCACTGGTTGCCTTTCTTGCTCGTTTCATCTCTAGATCGCGCTTGCGATCTTTGTTTTTAGTCGAGTTGGGTGCAGACACAATGCTGGCATCAACGATGGTGCCTTCCCTGAGATTCAAGCCGTGTTCGGATAGGTACTGCTCACTGCTCTGAAACAGTTTCTTGGTGAGTTCGTGCTGGTCAAGAAAATGACGAAAGCGGAGAATCGTGCTTTCATCAGGAATACTATCCAGCGTCACTTGGGCGAAGCGGCGCATGTTTCAATATCGTACAGGCTATCTTCCATGACAGGATCACTCAATTGATACCATTGCTGCATAAAATAGATGCGCAACATGGTTCCAGGTGAGATGGGTCGACGGCCAGTGCCTGTCCCGCGTAGTGTTTTCGAATAGGCTTGAGTGACAGTTTCCAGGGAAGAATGCTGTCCATCACAGACAAGAACTTTTTTGAGAGTGGTTTTCTTTTTGGGCTGGTATTCCTGGTCTGAAAAGCCGCTCTGTTTCATCGTGACCTTACCCGATTGTTTTGCCCGAAATATTATCTCAATTTTGCAAAGAATTGTTCAGCGGTTCCTTATATTAAAACTTATCCAAGGGTGGCGGTATGTCAAACATTGCACCTGGCACGGGAAGTGGGTAGCATATGTGACCGAGGCTTTACCTGTGTTCGGTTATAGCATCAAGGATAGTCCAGTATGGGAACGCTGGACTATTTTTTTATGATATGGTCTTGATATTACGCTGCTGTTATGCTTGGGCAGGCATTTGTATTGTGTGAAATTATTGCATTGTATAGCCGCTAGAATGTTGTTATCAATATATTTTATAAAGATTATTTTTCTGCTAGAAGCCTTACCTTACATTCCTCTTTATTTCATGTTGGAGCTGATTTCTTAGCAATACTTATATTTTTGCCCTCGATAGGGTGTCCGCTTTTCTGGACTGTTGTTTATGTACCCATTCTTTATTCGTTGCATGCGTTATCCAAGCAAATTCAAAGCGGCTTTTTTTAAAATTGCTAACGTTCAATGTTTGTCTTACGTATATTATTTTAGCTGTGGGGCGGCACCTTGAATGGTGGGTATGAGTTATGTATAGCTTGGTTATGTTAGCCATCGGTATAATAGGTAATACTTGGTTCACCAAAACTCGAAGAGGATTTGCAGATGTCTTGTGAACCAATTATTCAAGTGCAAAATATAAGTAAGTGTTATCAGCTTTATGAGCAGCCTAGTGATCGTTTAAAACAGTTCTTATGGTGCGGTAAACGTGATTTCTTTCGTGAATTCTGGGCGTTACGTAATATTAATTTTACTGTTCAACCTGGCGAAGTTGTAGGCATTGTTGGTCGAAACGGTGCTGGCAAATCAACCTTGCTGCAATTGATTTGTGGCACATTGACTGCGAGCAGTGGAGAGATCGCGGTACGTGGCAGGGTGGCGGCTCTACTTGAGTTGGGTGCAGGTTTTAACCCGGAATTTAGTGGGCGTGAAAACGTGTTTATGAGCGCAGCAATTATGGGCTTAAGTAATGCTGAAATATCCGACCGATTCAATGAGATTGTAGATTTTTCAGGAATTCACGATTTCATTGATCAACCGGTCAAAACCTATTCCAGTGGCATGTATGTGCGCTTGGCTTTTGCCGTTGCCATTCACGTTGATCCTGATATTTTAGTTATTGATGAGGCTTTATCAGTCGGCGATGGGGCTTTTGCGAGACGGTCTTTTGATAAAATTATGGAATTAAAAGACGCCGGGAAAACTATTTTATTCTGTTCCCATTCTATGTATCACATTGAGGCAATTTGCAATAAGGCTATTTGGTTAAATCAGGGGTTTATAGAAATGCTTGCTGATCCTGCGACGGTAGTAGCCTCTTACGATAATTTTCTAAGTGAACAATCGGCATCGGGCAAGGATTTAGTAAAAAAAGATGCTCCTGCCACATTCGCGCAGCCAAACAGCCTGAATCGAATTACGAATGTAACGTTGAGCGTAGACTGTAAGCAAGGCGAGTCGTCATGCATCGAAACTCTGGTAAGTACAGTTACTATTAAGGTTTGTTTTAACAGTGATCTAAGTCTCCCCACTCCGTCCGTAGCCATAGCTATTTTGGCAAAAAATGGCACGCTGATCAGCGGTATTGGCTCACAAAATGATAATGTTGTGTTAAATCGTTCTAGGCATGATGGTTGTGGTTGTGCCGAGTTGGTCATGCCGCAGCTCCCATTATTAAAGGGTGACTACTTTATTAATGTGTTTTTAGCTTGCGAGCAGGGGATACATGTCTATGACCATGCCGAAGGGATTGCTGAATTTAAAGTTAAACAAAAAGGATTGGAACAGGGCCTAGTCAGTCTGCCGCATCATTGGAAATCTTAATAACAAACGTAGATTCGAGACTATGAATTTAACTCAATTTGGGCAACGCTATCGTTTGTTTTTACAATTGATCGGCATTGTTTCACGCTTACCCAGAAAAATAGCTTATTATATTGCACCGACATTGGCTTTTTGTGGTTTGAGCCCTATCGACTACCAGCAGAACACCGTTAGAAAAGCATTAATTGATGCTCGTATCAAGCTGCCTAACATGCGCAATTTTTGGCGTAAACGACGGGCAGACCACGCTATTTTTTGCTTGAATTCTTTTTATCATCAGAAGTTTGATGAAGATTGGCTGGCACAACACGTTACCCTGGATAAAGCGCGACTACAGGCTATAGCAGCAAAAAGCCCAATGAACAATATCCTGTTTTTAACTTACCATCATCAATTTCAGCATACCTTATGTTGCTCACTAGGTATCGCAGGCTTTAGGCTTCAGGCATTAGCCGCAGCAGAAGAAGTTTCTCCTATTTTTTCTTATATTGGTAATTATATTAAACGTTTACACCAGGGTTGTAGCTATCATTTTAATGGTGGTAATTACCTTTTTTTTAATAGTGACAGAACAGGGGTAAAGCTAGCAAAACAGGCTCTATCAGAAAAAGGTATATTAATTTCCCTCAATGATTTTCCTGCACCTGCTAAAATCAGTGGCCATAATCCGTTGTTCAACCGTAATGCGACGGCACCTTTTGGTAGTGTTAAACTTGCCTGCCGCATGGGTGTGCCGATTGTTGCTGGAATAATGCTGCGCCAGGGTGAAGATTACCGCATAATCTTCCGAGAGTTTGAATCTGGACAATCCCCCGAATCAATTATGGCTGACTATTTCGCTTATTTGGAGGAGATTATTATTGAGAATCCCAGTGTATGGAGTGGCTGGGATTGGTTTTCATCTTTTCCATTACTCGAGAAACAAGCGTAACCATGAATCAAGTCATTTCTTTAACTCGTCTGTGGCAGCAGGCACACTCCCATCTAAGTCCTTTTTCCCAACATCTGCCGTTAGATGAGCAGTTAAATTGCCCAGCGTGTCAATCAACTCATGCATTTAAGTTGGTTGTTCAAGTCCGTTTTGGCGACCAGCAATGGCAACGTGCTGAACCTGTGTATTGTCCTGATTGTGGTGAATATAGTCTGATGACCGAGAATACTGAAGCCATTACTGCTGTTAATGCTCGATTGTGGTCAATGGAGCCTACTTTTTTAAACATCGAACCTACTACGCGTTGTAACTTTAATTGTTGGTATTGTGTTGGGCGGGAAATGAAGCAGGAAGATATTAAAGTTGAAAACTTTGCCCGTGTATTAGACAACTTTCCTACTGTTAAAACAATTGCGTTAGTAGGTGAAGGTGAGCCGTTAATGCACAAGGGGTTTTTTACCATGGCTAGCATGGCGAAAGAACGAGGCATACGGGTCATGATTATTTCCAATGGTTCAACGCTAAGTAGCAGTGTTGTGCAAAAACTTTGTGAAGCTGAAGTTGCTTACGTCTCAGTTTCTATTGACTCAACTGATCCGAAGACTTTTGCCAGCTCACGCATTGATGGTGATTTGGATAAAATTTGGGGCGGGATTAAGCGTTTACGTCAATATAGGGATGAAAATGGCTATCAGTATCCAAAGATTGGCTTGAAAGGCACTTTGTTTTCTTATAGTAAAGATGAACTGCCTAAAATTGTTGCCACCGCTAAAGCGCATGGTGTAGAAATTTTCGAGTCTTTCCAGGCGCTTAATCCCATGGTTACTTATACCCCTATTTATCCGCAAGCTTCTTTGTCTGAAATAGATCACATTGATGAAGTTGCCTATTCCATTGCGCGGGATACATCCGCCACATCTGGGGAGTTACAATCTGTTATCGATTTTTGCCAAAATGAAGACATTGCGATTGATAAAAATGGAACGCCGAATGGTGTTCGCAAGAATTGTGATGAGCAGTGGATTTATGCGTTACTCAGTGGCGATATAACCCCGTGTTGTCAAATTAAAACCCCCATTAGTCAGCAATGGAATATATTTGATAACCCCATTGAGAAAATTTTGACGGATCACGAGTATGAAAATGCGCGTTTTAATTTATGGAATGGTCTCTTTCCTAATTACTGTCAAGATTGCTGGAAAACACGCTGATGAATAACACTGATTGTGCCCAAAATATACACTTATTTAGCCATAAGGTATTTGCGTGCTTGAAAAAAATGTCTAAAGTAATGGATAGTGAGGTCGACGTTGTAGATACGTTGGAATCGTTATTAAAATGTGGGGTATGATATGTCTTGCGAGGGATATGTGCGTAAGCGGTCTGGATATGAAGTCGGTTTTGCAAAAGAGAAATCTAATGATGAGTCGTCTCTGAAGTTTGTCGATGATCATGAATTATTGGCCTATCTGCTTGACCAGGAATACATGGCTGAGCATTGTGAAGTTGTTTCTTTCGAGTCACGCACTAGCGACTAGTTGTTTCGAGGCCGTCTCTGCCGGCTTCGTTGTTGTCGAGGTTTTTAATCACCGACCGAGCTAAATGTTAGCTTTGGATCATTCTCTTTTTTCTAATCTCCTCCACATCCCCCTCCACTACATCCACCAGAATCACCAAAACCATCAAAAAAGCCACCGTCACTGCCTCCATCTCCAGAGATTGCGCCTGAATCGCCGCCACAACCAGAGCTGCAACCAATATGCGAGGCGCAGTAGCCACTGCAAGTGTTGGCTGAGTTGGGCTTGCGGCAATTGGGGCTGTATCTAAAACCGTTCTCGATATTGAGTTGAGCATCAAGACCAAATAGCAGTGGCAGTATTAGTGGTGCCTTGGGCTAAGGTGGGGGAGCTCATGGCCTCGGCCGTCCCAGTGCCTTTTTGCAATATTGCTGGTAGGCACGGGTGAATAGAATAAATTCATGCCAGGCATCGTTCACTGGCTGCGATGGCATGGAGATCATCTTGTTGTTGGTCTGGTTGCAGATGTAGAAATAATCATGGAGGCCATCAAATACCAGGTCGAGTTGCTGGTCAGTGAGTAGTGGCTGCTTGGCAGAGAGCTTTTTGCGAATAGCCGGATGGAAACGATAGCTGTCAATAAATTCCAGCTGATTGTTTTGGCCTTTACGACGCATCAAATAGAAGATGCCAATGACCATGGTAATTGCGATAAGAATATAAAACCAGTTCATGACAGCCTCATTTGGGTTCTGCTCATTATTTGTCGGCAGCTACTGGCTGATCTTTGGTGCTGGTATCAAGTCTCTGGGCCGGCTAAAATCAGCCTTTTATTAAATCCGAGAAGAACTCCCCCCATGCGTACATCCCAGTTCCTGTTGTCCACCTTGAGAGAAACCCCGTCTGACGCCGAAGTGGTCAGCCATCAGTTGATGTTGCGCGCCGGTATGATTCGTAAATTAGCGACGGGTCTCTACACCTGGTTGCCAATGGGGTTGCGGGTGTTGCACAAGGTTGAGGCGATTGTCCGTGAAGAGATGAATCGTTCGGGTGGTCAGGAGGTGTTGATGCCTGCGGTACAGCCGGCTGAGCTGTGGCAGGAGTCGGGGCGTTGGGGGCAAATGGGCGAAGAGATGCTGCGCCTGCAGGATAGGCACGAGCGTGATTTCTGTTTTGGACCGACTCACGAAGAGGTGATTACCGATCTGATCCGAAACGAAATCCGCAGCTATAAGCAGTTGCCGGTGACTTTTTATCAGGTTCAGACCAAATTCCGTGACGAACGCCGGCCTCGTTTTGGGGTGATGCGGGCACGTGAATTTCTGATGAAGGATGCCTATTCCTTTCATGTTGATGATGCCTCGCTACAGCAAACCTACGAGATGATGTACGAGACCTACTCGCGCATTTTCTCGCGTCTGGGGCTGGAGTTTCGTGCCGTGTTGGCCGACACCGGCGCCATCGGTGGCAGTGCCTCGCATGAGTTCCACGTGTTGGCCGATTCCGGTGAAGATGCCATCGCTTTCAGTAGCGACAGTGATTATGCCGCCAACATCGAGCTGGCCGAGGCGGTTGCGCCTGCGGGTGAGCGTGCCGTGGCAACGGCTGAGATGGCCATGGTCGACACCCCAAATCAACACAGCATCGACGAGGTTTCGGCTTTTCTGAAGGTGGATGCCAGCCAGACGGCCAAGACGCTATTGGTACAAGGCCTTGAAGAAGGCAGCGTGGTGGCGCTGGTTGTGCGTGGTGATCATGAGTTGAATGAACTCAAGGCTGACAAATTGGAGCAGGTTGCCGTTCCGCTGACTTTTGCCACGCCTGAGCAGGTCAGGGCTGCGGCCGGTTGCGAACCCGGTTCGGTTGGCCCGGTGGGTCTGAGTTGCCTGGTATTTGTCGATCGCAGCGCCGCCCATCTGGCCGATTTTGTCTGTGGTGCGAATGAGGACGGCAAGCATCTGACCGGAGTCAACTGGGGTCGTGATCTGCCTGAAGGCGTAGTGGTGGATATCCGCAACGTGATTGAGGGTGATGCTAGCCCGGATGGCAAGGGCGCATTGCAAATCAAACGCGGCATCGAAGTCGGCCACATCTTTCAGCTGGGACGCAAATACAGTGAGGCGATGAAGGCCATGGTGCAGGCCGAGAATGGTAAATCAACGGTGATGACCATGGGTTGTTACGGCATCGGCGTTTCACGGCTGGTGGCCTCTGCCATTGAGCAGAACAACGACGAACGCGGCATCATCTGGCCCGAGGCGATTGCGCCATTCCAGGTTGCCTTACTGCCTTTGAATATGCACAAGTCGCAACGTCTGCGTGAAGCAGTTGAAAAGCTTTATGATGAGCTGCTTGCGGCTGGTTTTGATGTCTTGTTGGATGATCGCAAAGAGCGCCCCGGGGTGATGTTTGCAGACATGGAGCTGGTCGGTATCCCGCATCGGGTGGTGTTCAGCGAGAAGGGTCTGGATAAGGCTGAGGTGGAGTACAAGGGCCGTCGTGACAGCGAAAATCAGTACATTCCGCTGGAGCAGATTGTTGATTTCCTCAAGGGGCAATTCAACTAGGTCGATAACCAGCACAGGAATCCTTTTTAAGACAAGTCATGCGCTGGTTATCGATAATATTTCTGTCCTTGCTGATCATGCAACCGTTACAGGCGGCGGTGCCTGAGCCGCCTGATGATAGGCTGCGTCAACTGCTGCGCGACGCCATTGCTAGCAGCGACAGTTTTGCCGATCGCTTTGAAGCTGAGGTATGGCTACTGGATATGTCGCGCCGGCTTCAAAAAACGGTGCCAGATGATGTCGACAGGCTGCGCTTATTAAAGGCTATTCACTATGAGGCCAGCCGTGCAGACCTGCCGCCCGAATTGGTATTGGCGGTGATTCAGGTGGAAAGTTATTTTGATCGCTGGGCTCTCTCTGTGGCAGGGGCGCAGGGGCTAATGCAGATTATGCCGTTCTGGTTGAAAGAGATTGGCCGTCCTGATGACAACCTGTTTCATGTCCAGACCAATCTGCGTATGGGCTGTACTATTCTGAAATATTATCTTGATATGGAGCGCGGCGACCTCACCCGAGCGCTGGGCCGGTATAACGGCAGTCTGGGAAAATTCAAATATCCCAATAAGGTCTTCAAAGCACTACGTACGCGTTGGTATCGGCAGTAGTTACTTCGGTTATTTTTTTGGTTGTGTTTCGATAGTATTCCGCCTCTTTTCAAAGCAAGTTTTAATTCAAATTTTTTTCATTTTCATTTCATCTTGCAGGCCTATATTTATTGCCAAGTCCAATCACGGATGATTTAAAAATAAGCAAGGAGATTAAAATGAGTAAAGTAATGCGTAATTTTATAGCTGTATTTATTCTGGGAATGATGGGGTCGGTTGCACTGGCCGACACACCGCCGTCGTTGGCTGTGCCTGATACCCATTCGATTGAGTCGAAGGGTAAATTGTCTCTCTACCGTGTGCAAATTCAAGGGCTGGAGTTTGGTCGTCAGAATGAGCGAATTGATGCCGAAGTGTTCGTTACCCTCGACAGCGAGCCAGGTATGGTGTTTACATTGCGCCTGCATGAAGATTCACCGCCGGTAAATACAGTTATCGCCGAGACTCTGCGTGAAGCGTATCTGAACAAGACACCAGTGACGATTTATCGTCAGATTGCACCTCCAGGACGGAAAAATGTAAAAATCCACATGGTGCAGTTTGATCGTTAACTAACGTTATATCTCACGCCAAATCATTTTGGCGTGAGATACGTTTTTCTGAATCCTGTTAATTGCTACTGCCGTCTTCCGCCTCCCTCATCATCATATTTCTGCCGCGCATGGTGTCTTTTTGCATCATCATGCCGCCCATCTTTTTATGTGTCGCCATTATTTTATCAAGCTGATTGATCATTTGGTCGAGACGGGCCTTTTCTTCTGCTGACGGCTTGTGGTTGAGATCGCGCAAGACGGTCATGGTTTCTGACAGCATTTGCATCATGTCCATATTCATTTGGTGACGTTGTTGATAGTGTTCCTGGTAGTTATTTCGCATCTTGTTATCATCGTCTTTGCTGGCAAAGGCAGAACCAAGCATGGTTGTGCTGAGCAGCACGGGTACCAGGTATGTTGTGAATTTTTTCATCTTAAGGCTCCTTTTGCTGGGGATTTAGAGCGTCTCAAATGTCTTGAGATCAAGGTATTCGGTGTCTTCGGTCAGCACAGTGCTAACCTTGGCGTTGTCTGGGCCTTGCTGTAGCCAGTTGCGTAGCTGGTTGATGCTGTTATTGGTGCCGCAAGCTACAACTTCAACACTGCCGTCAGGCAGGTTGCGGGCATAGCCTTTGAGCCCTAAATTTTTCGCCTGTTGTTGTGCAGAGCCACGGTACCAGACTCCCTGAACGCGTCCTGAAACAATAAACCGTTTACAAATATCCATGATGTAATTCTCCTGGTATCTTACTCAGGTATATAAAATATAGATGATTTATCGGTTTGTTGCTAATGCTGTTATGCAGCTTTGGTCGGGCAGGCCGATGGTTTAAACTGTAGCCAAATTCAAGCATCAACAAATGGAGACCTTTTGTGAGCGACCAATATCGGATTGAGAAAGATAGCCTGGGTGAAATTCAGGTGCCAACGGATGCCTGGTATGGCGCCCAGACGGCACGTGCAGTGATCAACTTCCCTATTAGCGGCCGCCGTCCTGACCCTGATTTTGTCATGGCGCATGTGCGCATCAAACGTGCCGCTGCGGTGGCCAATAACCAACCCGATTGGCTCGATGATGTCCAGACCAGGGCGATTGTTGAGGCCTGTGACAAGGTTCTGGCTGGCGAGTATCTGGAACAGTTTGTAGTTGACCGCTTCCAGGCTGGTGCCGGCACTAGTCACAATATGAACAGCAATGAGGTCATTGCCAACCTGGCCAATGTCGCCTTGGGTGGCGAGAAGGGTGTTTACAGCACGGTCAATCCTAATGATCACGTCAACATGGGGCAGAGCACCAACGACACCATACCAACAGCCCTGCGTCTGACTGCGCTGACCAAGCTGCCGCGCCTGATTGATGCCATCAACAGCATGGCCGATGAGTATGCCCGTATCGGTGCAGCGGAAGAGGACACGGTCAAGAGTGCCCGCACCCATTTACAGGATGCTGTGCCCACTACTCTAGGCCGTGAATTTAACGCCTATGCCTGGACCCTGCGTCGGGCAGCCAAATCCCTGGAAGCCTGCCGTGATCCCTTGTGTCAGCTGGGGCTGGGTGGCAGTGCTGCGGGTACCGGGCTGAATACGTCACCAGACTATGCCCAGCGTGTGGCCGATGAGTTGGCCCGCTTAATGGATGAGAAAATTCGTCCGGCCGATGATCTGGCAGCACAAATGCAGTCTATGCATGATGTGCAACGTCTATCTTCAGCAATTCGCGATGTTACCTTGGAGCTGACCCGCATTAGCAACGACATGCGCCTGTTGGCCTCAGGGCCGCGTACTGGTCTGGGTGAGATTCTGTTGCCGCCGGTACAGCCCGGTTCTTCGATTATGCCGGGCAAGGTCAATCCGGTGATGTTCGAGATGTTAAATCAGACCTGTTACCAAGTGCTTGGCCAGGATGCCGCGATTGGTTTTATGACCCAGGCCGGTCAGCTGGAATTGAACGTGATGATGCCGGCCATGGGCTCGGCCCTGTTCGATGAGATGGATTGGCTCACCAATGCGGTAAATGCTGCTACTGAAAAGAATCTAAAAGGTTTGAAGATTGATCGTGAACGTTGCAAGGAATTTCTGCACGCCAGTGTTGGTCTGGCAACCCTGCTCAATACCGAGATTGGCTATGCTGCCGCAGCTGAGGTAGCCAAGGAGTCAGAAAAGAGTGCCCGGCCGGTGCGTGACATCGTTGAAGAACGTGGCCTGATGGCAGGTGATGCCTTTGATGCACTTGTTTTAAAAGCAGCGCGAGACGGAAAAATCGACTAGTTAACTCTTCATCTGGTTGTCATAAAAAACCACCGCGAGGTGGTTTTTTTATTTGTTAAAATGCCAGGCTTTTAAGGGCAGGGGCTGGGAGTCGTAATGAATCAGGTTGTAATGGAAGACAGAGCAGTGGACTTTGAAGAGCTAGTCGCGCGGACTAAATGCTTGACCAATTTTACTCCTGAACATGAAGCGGTTTTGCTGAAAGTCGGTGATGCGGTTAAACCTCATCTGGGGACGGTGACCGAGGCCTTTTATGTCGTGCTACAGACTATTCCCAAGGCTGAGCCATTTCTCGATGGCCGGCTTGAATCACTCAAACAGGCGCACCAGCAATGGTTGGAATCCCTATTCACTGGCCCCTTTGATGAAGAATTTGCCCGCAAAATGTATTTCGTTGGCATGGCCCATGTGCGGGTGAAATTGCCGGTGGAATTTATGCAGGGTGCTGCAACCTTGATCATGGGGGAGCTGATTAAATTGGTGGCACGCATGTGTCGTGATGATGCCGCAAAACTTGGATTGATTCTGACGGCTATCAATGGCGTGATTGGTTATTCGGTGGCGATTATGCAGGAATCGTATCAGGCCTCATCCCTGGCCGAAGAGCTGGAAAAATTTCTCGCCATTACCGGCATGAGCCGGGCGCTGTTTAATAATCTGGCGCTGGCCTATAACGCTGTCGAATAAGGTTAATAAAAAAACAGTTTTGGGGTGGTTCTTGTGAAACTGTGTCAGTGTTTATCTTTTTCACTACCGTGCTTAGCATCTGCGGCGTGGGATAAATACAGCGCTAGACCGATTAGGGCAATACCACCGGCAAGGTATAGCAGGTCGATAGCAACCACAAATTTCATTGCAATGGCGTGTTCAAAAAATTTGACGATCAGTATCATCAGAATGACCTTGGCCAGGCGGCTTTTGAGGTCGTCCAGGCTTTCAATCAGCAAAACGCTGGAAGAGGTTGCTGATTGCTCGGCTTTTTCTATTTTGCCGATGAACAGCTCGTACAGGCCGAGGGAAAATATTAGAAGTATGGTGGCGAGCAGGTAACCATCAACAATCTCAACAACATGGGTGACGGTTGTGGAGCGTAGGGCGGTGCGTGCCTCCTGGGTCAAGTCTGAAGATACGTATTCGCCCAGATGGCTGACCATAAAATAGGCATCAGCTGTAGCGATATAAAACATTGCCAGGCTGGTGATTAGGCTGGTAATAACTGCGACGATGACAATTAAGCGGCTGTCCCAGAGTATGGATTCAAAAATTCTTTCCAGTGCTTTCATTTATTATTGTCCGTGTTATTAGTGTGGTCATTATAGCTTGATTATTGGTTCTATGCGCTGATTTTCCGGTAGCGATGGTTGCTGTTTGACGGCATTTTGAAATAATGGTTGTAGCGGCAGTGCCAGTGCTTTATCAATCAACTGGTTTGAGCTTGTCAGTGCTTCTGCTAGGACTTGCTCAAAAGAGTCGGGGTTGGGTTGCTCAAGCTTAAGTTGCTGTAGTGACTGATCTTGTGCAGTGTAAAGATCCGCCAATGTCAGGTGGGCGCTATCCTTTGAAAGTGCCCATTGGCCTTCGGTGGTTTGGTGAATCAGTCGACTTGTTTGCATACGTTCGAGGCTGGCCTGGATGTCTATTTTTTCAACAGGCTTGGCTTTCGCCAGCTCATCAGTATTCAATATTTTGCATTGCTGTTGTGCTTGCCAAATTAGGGCGATGACTTTGAAGTCGTTAAGCAGGAGGTCGCCGCAACTGAGCTGCTGACCCTGCTGGTTGCCTTGTCTATGGCAAAGACAATAGCTGATTTCTGCACCGAGCATGACCACCATCCAGGATAAATAGAGCCAGACCAGGAAAATAGGTATGGTGGCAAGCGCGCCGTAGATCATCTCATAGGTGGGGAAGGCGGTGATATAGAGTGCGAAGCCTTTCTTGGCTATTTCAAATAGTGCTGCAGCGACTACAGCGCCAATGAGGGCGTATCGTAGCGGCACGTAGGTGTTGGGAACCACGGCATATAGCAGTGTGCAGGCCAACGTGCTGGCGAGAAAGGGTAATAGAACGAGAAGGTTGGCTATTAAACCACTGATCAGGGGCAGTGAAGTCAGGTATGAGGTAAAGGCAATGCTGGCGCCGATCAGGATGGGGCCGAGCGTTAACATAGCCCAATAAACCATAAATTTTGCTATGGGCTTGCGGCTGCTTTTGATATGCCAGATGTCGTTCATGGCGCCTTCGATGGTGTTCATCATCAGCAGTGCCGTGATGATTAAAAAGGCAGCGCCTATCGTGGTGAGTTTTGAGGTCTTGCTGGAGAATTCTTGAAGATATTGCTGGATTGCTTCACTTGATGTTGGGACAAAATTTTCAAAGACGAAATTTTGGATTTGACCTGCCACCGTATCAAACATCGGAAAGGCGGCAAATACCGAAAAGATGACTGTTGTTAGCGGCACCAATGACAACAGTGTGGTGTAAGTCAGCGCGGCAGAGCTACGCAAACAGCGGTCGTCATAAAAGGCTTGGCCAACAGCCTGAATAAGGTTGAAAAGTTGTTTGAGTTTGATCATTGGCGCTTGGCCAGTTTGCTGAGCAACAGGTTAACGGAGGCCGTACTGATTCAGGTAGGAGGAGTCCTGCTGCCTGGCCGATGAACGTCCACGTTGTTTGGCGTGTTGCATTGCGGCGTTGATTTCACTGCTAGACGGTTCAGTCTCAATGCTAAGTATCAACCCAGGACTGATTATGTCTGCTGTTTTGATTAAGTTGGCGTTGTTTTTCAAAATCAGCGGCCATAACCAAGGGTCGCCATAAACTGAATTCTTGGCAGCGATTTTCCACAAGCTATCATTTTTGTTGACCACATAGGTGATTGGCTCAGGTGCTGGCTCAGGTGTCGGAATAAATTCAGGTTTGGCTGGTTCATATTTTTTTTGTTCGATCTGTTTGGCCTGTGAAATGGTGACGGCCTGTCTAGCGGCTTCGCGGGCGGCGATGGCGTCTTTTTGTGCCTTTTCAAAGTCGCCGGCCTCAAGGTCGTTTTCTGCTATGGATAGCAGGTGTTGGGCGCTATCCAATGCAACTGGAGCATGTGTTTCTGCACCAATACTTTCTGCTGCTTCCACGCTCTGGCGTGCATCACTCATTTCCTGGGTCGGCGGGGCAGTGGTGCAGCCAGCTATCAGGCTACAGCAGAGGATGTTGATCCCGTATTTGAAAATGCGATTTGGGAGGTAGAATTTCACTAGCTGGCAAGACCTTTGCTGTTTCACTCAAATGAATGAATAGGCTTATACTTCACAGCGAAATTAGCATCGGCATGAAAGCCCTGTCAAGGTTATTAGTGCTGTAAACAGTCGCTTATCCAGGAGAGAAAATGTCTGAAATATTGGTGCTTTATTACAGTCGTGATGGCAGTGTTGCACGGCTGGCGCAATTGATTGCTCGCGGCGTTGCAGAGGTGGCGGGGGTTGAAGCCAGGGTTCGAACCGTCCCCAATGTGTCTAGCGTATGCGAGGCAGTTGCCGAGCCGATTCCTGAACAGGGCGCGCCCTATGCTAGTTTGAATGATTTAAAAGAGTGTGCTGGGCTTGCTTTGGGTAGCCCGGCCTATTTTGGCAATATGGCTGCGCCCTTGAAGCATTTTCTCGACAGCAGTGGTTCGCTTTGGCTTTCGGGCGCCTTGGCCGATAAACCGGCGGCGGTTTTTACCTCCAGCGGTACCCTGCACGGTGGTCAGGAAAGCTGCTTGTTGTCGATGATGGTGCCGCTGTTCCATCATGGCATGTTGCTGCTGGGGCTGCCCAGCAGTGAAAATGATTTGAACACCACATCAAGCGGTGGCAGCCCCTATGGCGTTAGTCATTGGGCTGGAGCGGATGGTAAGCAGGAGATCAGTGACGAAGAGGCCCGCCTGTGCCGAGCGCTGGGAAGGCGATTGGCACAGGCGGTAACAAGACTAGGCTAGGATTCGAATGTTCTGAAACGGCGGCTAAGCAAGATCAGGGTGGTTAGCAACAGTGCCAGGGGGTGGATAGCACCGCCGCCGCTGCCGCCGCTAGTGGTGGTGCCACAGTTGCCGAAATTGGTTGTGCAGCCGGCCTCTGGGTCGACCACGGTATCCTCGGTGATGTTTAAATTGTTTTGTGAGAAGGCATCGGGTGTGCCGCTTACGACGCTCACTTTGGCTGTGATGGTGCCTTCAACTTGTGGGGAGCCGGATATGAAGATTTCTGCACGTCCCAGACCGTCTATCGTGCCAGCAGTGCAGGTCATGGTGTTGCTTGCACTGCTGGGGTTGGAGCATTGTGGTTTTGTACCGGTTGCGCCACTGACGTAGTTGGAAAATAAAAATGAATCAGGCAGGTCTATGGTAATCGTGACCGAGTTTGCCGGGGTGTCTTCATAAAGGTTGGTGACTACGATCAAGTAGATCAGGGGTTTCTGGTCATCCCTCGGTGCTACAGGGTCTGGGGTGTCGGCGATGGTGACTTTAAGGTCGACGTAATTATTGCCGCCTTGTTGTTGAGTTGCGCCTGCTTCATAAGCACCTATGTCGCAGTCGTCATCACGTATCATAAAGCGCTGATCAACCAGTGGGCATGACTGGTTGCCGTTGTCTATTGCTGGGCTGGCAGGCATGGCAGGCTGAGTATCGGTCTCCTCTTGGGCCTCCAGTAAGGCGTTAACCTGGCGTGCGGCAAACAGGGTGGTTGATTGGTTGCCAATATTCATGATCTCTTCAGGGCGATCAGGATCTTCGTCCAGGGCGGCCAGCCTCAGGTCGGTAATAGTGGTTTCATCTTTCGCATGTATCAGGCCGCATGTGTTGCTGGGTTCTGTGTAACTGCTTTCTATGTTGTAGCCCTGGGAGCGGATATCACCGCTGTAGCCTTTACTGCCGGCGCAGGGGGGCTCGGCCAGGTTACTGGTCGGACCATTGGCGATAATGGTGTTGTTCAACACCAAGCTGGGACGGGAGTCGCTCGAGGTGAAAAGGGCCACCTGATTGCCACCCACCTGGCTGTTATCACTGCAATCGGTGCTGGAATCAGTACAGGGAGTTGCTTCGTTGTTATAGATGGTGACGTTTGTCAGGCTTATGTCGCGAGAGCTGAATATGCCACCGCCGCTGTGCGCGCCTGTGTTGTTGCTAATGGTCGAATTGACTATGTCGAGGCTGCCAGGACCAGAACTGAGAATGCCAACGCCATTGCCGCGGCTGCCGGGTGTGGTACGTGATTCTGATGTGTTTTCGGTGATGGCTGAATTGTTGATTGAAAGAGGGCCAAAATTGGAGATGCCAGCGCCGCCGAATTCTGCAAAATTATTATAAACCACTGAATTAGTAATGATTATATTGCCGTTGTTTTGTCCCTGGTTGGCAGAATAAATGCCACCACCCTGAGCTGTCGATGTGTTGTTGGAGAGGGTCGAGGTTCCTATGCTTAGGTAGCCACCCAAGTTATTGATGCCACCACCACTGCCACTGAAAGAAATGGAGCTGGGATCGTTGCTGTCGGTGGCTTCATTGCTATCGATTAGCGTGCGGCGAATATCGGCGCGGCCGGCGTTCGCGATGCCACCGCCAGAAGGGGCTGTGTTTTGAGTGATTTCTGAATCGTTAATGATGACTGTTGCAGTGTCGGCGACAAAAATTCCGCCGCCAACAGTGCTGAAGTTAGCTACTGAGTTGGTGGTGATGGCGTTATTTGTTACTTCAACATTGGTGAGCGTGACAACGCTTGAGGCCTCTATCAATATGCCGGCCCCTGCTGGCTCGCCAATAACTTTGATTTCGCCGTCGCTATCTTTTTTCGTCTCAACGGTCAGTTGGCCACCTTGTATGGATACGTTCTGGAACTTTACATTGGCGCCAGGGAGGATGTGGAAAACACGATCGCCGACGCCGCCACGTAGGCCAGCAGCACTGATGATGTTTCGCCCAGTGCTGTTTTCGCCAAAAATTTCCAGGTCATCGGTAATGTCCAGGTCGTCCAGTTTGGCTGCGTTCTCATCGATGCTCTTGGGGTCAGGGTCACCGTTACTAAGTTGTGGATTGAACCCTTCGGATATGATGATTTCGTCGGCGATTTTTTCATTGGCATTGGCAGCCCGGATAGCTGAACGCAGAGTACAGGGGCTGCCACAACTGCTTGAACCGTCTGTGTAGTTCCCTGTTTCATCGCTGTCGGTGTTGACGATGTAGACAGCGGCGTGGCTGGCAAACGATAGGCTGGCGATGGCCAGGATGTTTGCCAGGGGCCAGAGGCCTCGGCTCAAAAATGGCCTTTTCTTGGTATCAGACTGTGGGGTATTCATTTGTGCTAGCCTTCGCTTGTGAATCGCGCAGTGTTAAATCAATGCTAAAATGTATAACGTTTTAGTGCTTTTGTTATACAAAAGTTATTGTTAATAGTCAAGATCCTACCTTATATATGCATGTTGGTAAATCATGCCGTAGTAAGCTCGATATTGCCGGAAAATTTAAATGAATCAGGCTGTTATCTTTTTCCTGGAGTGTATTTCAGTGAGCGGTAAAAAGCCTGTTTTATGTTAGAGGTTTCTTATGCCCAGAGGTTCAGTTCTGGATGGGGTTGCGGCGGCGGAAAAATTTGTGGCATTCCATTACCAAAAGCAGAATCAGGGCCAGGCCGAGCAGTTGCAGCCAAAGTTTAAACGATACCGGTGTCGTCCCCAAAACTGTGCTCAGACCTGGCGTGTAGAGCGCGGCGATATGTATCAGCTGTGCTGCCAGCGTACCGAAAAGTAATAAGCGGTTTTTCATTGGTGAATGTTGAAACGCGGAACGTAGCTCTGAGCGGCAGTTGAATACGTGGACATTTTCAAACAGTACCATCAGTAATAACAGCGCATTGCGGGCCTGCTCGGTAGAATAACCATTCTTCAGCATCCAGTAAAATGCGCTAAATCCCAGTATGCCGATGGTAATTGCGGATAAAATGGTGCGTTCCAGCATTAATCGGTTGAATATGGGTTCTTGTGGTGGGCGTGGTGGCTGCTTCAGCTCATTGCCTTCGCCGGGTTCAAAGGCCAGGGCTACATCCTGAATGCCGTTGGTAACCAGGTTGAGCCAGAGTAGTTGAACGGCCAGTAAGGGCAGTGGCAGGCCAAATAGCAGCGCCAAGGTGAAGAGGACAATCTCGGCGGCACCAGTCGAGACCAGCAGAAAAATCACCTTGCGGACATTGGCGTAGGCGATGCGGCCTTCCTCTATCCCGCCAACAATCGAAGCAAAGTTGTCGTTGGTAATCACCATGTCGGCGGTTTCTTTGGCGACATCGGTGCCCTGTTTGCCCATGGCGATGCCGACATGGGCGCTTTTCATGGCCGGGGCATCGTTGGCACCGTCACCGGTGACGGCGACAAAATGACCTTGTTGTTGCAGTGCCCTGACGATTTGCTGTTTCTGTTGAGGTTCGATCCGGGCAAAGATACGGGCCTGGGCGCTGAGTTCGGCTACAGCCTGGGGACCTTTGAGCTCGGCTTGTTTGAGTTGGTGGCCGCTGACGACCTGTGTGCTGCTGTCTGCCAGTTGCAGTTGTTGGGCGATGGCCAGTGCGGTGGCAGGGTGGTCTCCGGTAATCATGCAGACCTCAATGCCGGCACTGTGGCAGGCGGAGATGGCGGCCTTTGCTTCGCTACGGACCGGGTCGATCATGGCCACCAGGCCGAGAAAACAGAGTGATGACAAGTGTTCTGCTGAGAACACTTCGTTGTCCTGCAGCCGTAGTGTGCCATCCGCGACGGCAAGTACCCGGTAGCCCTGTTGTGCAAGTCGATGAACCTGATGTTCAATTTCGATTGGCTCGATGACTATTTCGCCGTTTATTGTCAGCATGCGGTTGCACATGGGTAAGACATTTTCCAGGGCGCCCTTGAGAGATACTCGACAGCTATTGTCGGCACGATTTTCATCACGATTGAGGTTGGCGGCGAAGCGGTGTTCGGCCTCGAATGGAATTTCAGCAATGGCGGGATAGGTACCAAGCAGTTCCGGGCGGACGATGCCGGCTTTATGAGCCATGACCAGCAGGGCCACGTCAACGCTGTCACCGTGGTGTACCCAGCCGCCTGAGTCATTGCGACCGAGAAAGGCCTCGTTGCACAGGCTGACGCTGATGCAGAGGCGGTCAAGCAGGGCCTGTTCCTGGAGCGAGGGGTTGCCTCTGTCTGTGAGGATGTTGCCATCGTCAATATTCGTTTCGGCGCTGATATGCCACGGCTGCATTCCGGGGAAAATAATCTTGTCAGCGCTGAGTTCGTTGATGGTCAGGGTGCCGGTTTTGTCCGAAGAGATATAGGTGCATGAGCCAAGTGACTCAACAGCAATCAGACGTCGAATAATGACGTTACGTTTGGCCATACGATTCATGCCGATTGCCAGGGTAATGGTTAGTGCAACCGGCAGGCCTTCGGGAATGGCTGAGACCGCCAGTGCCACTGCCAGGATAAAGATATGGGTTAGGGGCGTGCCTTGTAAAAAGGCAATTGTTCCCAGCAGGATGGCGGCAATGGCAACAAAGGCGGAGATCAGATAGGTAAAACGCTCCATCCTTAATAACAAAGGTGGCTTGGTGGATTTTTCACCGAGCACGCTGGCGGCAATGGCACCGATTTCAGTGGCCAATCCAGTGGCCATTACCACGCCTCTGCCCCGACCTTGTTCCACCAGGGTGGCTGCAAAGGCCATATTGTCTCGGTCACCAAGTGTGGCCTGATCAGCTACGTGGGCATTGGCGTCCTTGCTGCTGGCCTGGGACTCTCCGGTTAAGAGCGATTCATCAATACTGAGCCGGCTGCTGTCGAGCAGACGTAAGTCGGCCGGCACCCTGCCACCAGATTCAAGCAGGACGATGTCGCCGGGCACCAGTTCACGGCTATCAATCTCATTGGCCTCGCCCTCTCGCATTACCCTGGCGCGGCTTGAAATTAGGTCTTGCAGTGCGGCGGCACTATGCTCAGCATTGTATTCCTGATAGGTCCCAATCGCAGCATTGATGATTAAAACGGCAAAGATAAAGCCGGCATCGGACCACTCATTCAGTGCGATTGAAATAATTGCTGCCAGCAACAATACGTAGATGAAAGGGCCTAAAAACTGACGCAGAAAAACCTCGGTCAGGCCGGCTGGTTTTTTTTGTGGCAGGCTATTGCATCCGTATTGCTGCAGCCGCAGCTCGGCTTCAGCCTGACTCAGCCCGTGGATGGATGTGTTTAGTTGAGCCAGAATGGCATCATGGCTCAAACCATGTGGATGAGGAATGGCTGGAACAATAGAGGTGATATTGGTTGGCTCGGTCGCGCTCATTACCATTCTGCTTGATTGTCGTTTTTTTATTGTAGAAATGTTTGCCGTAGACGAAAAGACTATAACTAATACCTACAAACTTTTACCACCTGGTAATTTGCCCCAGTATTATTAAATAATAACGACATAAAGATTGGCGGAAATTTGTTTAACGCTTTATAACCATTTCTGGACAGTTTCCGTGGCCTGGCACCGATTGTGGTGGTCATCGCCTTTTTTCAACTTGTTGTTCTGCAACAGCCTATCTCCAATTTCATCGATATCCTGATCGGACTGCTATTTGTGGTGGCGGGTCTGACCTTGTTTTTTCGTGGCCTGGATTGTCAGAACAAGTGGAGGAGATATGAGTGATCGCAAAATGATCCGTGTCAAAGATGTGATGAAAATCAGCGTCGATATTGTTGATGATATGGCAACGGTCCGTGAGTCTTTGCAGGAAATGAAACATGTCGACATCTAGGTCTTGATTATCGATAAACGTCATGATGATGAATATGGCATTGTGCTGTTGTCAGACATCGCTCGAGAAGTAATGGCCAAGGACAAAGACAACGCGCCAGAATGAGTTGTCGAAGATCGGAGTGGAGTTGGCCCATGGGCGTGGCAACTCTTTAACGAGTACTGGAGACACCCTTGATAAAAAAAGCGCTGCCGGGTTGGCAGCGCTAAGGGGAGGGGGAAGCGGGGGGTTAGTTTAGATCGTCATCTGAATCACTATCGGAGTCGTTGTCCGAGTCGCAGCTTGAGTCGTTATCAGAGTCGCTGTCTGAATCACTATCTAAGTCACAGCTTGAGTCGCTATCAGAATTGTCATCAGAGTCACTACTAGAATCGCTGTCGGAGTCGTTATCCGAGTCGTTATCCGAGTCGTTATCTGAATCATCATCAGAACCGGAGTTGATATTTCTGCAACCCGATTCGATTTCAATGATGTTGGCGGCCATGCTGGCAAGGTCAGTCATGCTGCCTTTTGCCTCGACCTTTGCACCGACTATCAAGCAGCTTGAATCACCATGTTTGATCCAGCTGTTGCCGCTGTCGATGGTGACTGAGTCGCCGACATTGACGCCACTGACATGCTCGTGTTCACGCACTCTGATAGTCAGCTGGCTATTATTAACAGCGGTAATATCGCCTTCGATCTCGGCATAGTCATCCACATAGCTGTCTGAGTTTTGGTTGCTATTGCTTGAGTAGCCTTCAATCTCAATTACTGCCGGGGTGAAGCTTGTATTGTCCCAGCTGCCTTTGATTTCAATCTTATGTCCTACGTTTAATTGGTTCAGATTGCCATGACTGAATGTTGCATTACTAACGTCAATCTCCATGGTGTTAGCACCAGGCATGAAACTGGCTTCATGGATGTCAATGCTTAGCGTGCCACCATTGACGCTGACAATAAGGCCTTCAATTTCATGACGAATGTTGATGGCGCTATTTTCAATCTGTACGTCTGAGGCGGTGATGGTAAGTGTGGCTGCATCATAGCTACCTGAGACTCTGATCCGTGTGTCGACATTCAGACCGCTGGTGTCAGTTAAAACTTCACCAGTAGCCGTGTTGGTGACGGTGGCGTTATTGTGAAGTTTAACGGTTAGGTTGCGCCCCTCACCTTGTGGGTCGAGTATGAACTCGCTGCTGCTGGTGATGGATTCAACTTCGCCGTAGAGGGTGCTGAGAGTTTGATCAAGCGTCACGGGATCGGCCTGGATGATGGTTGGTGTCACTGTGTTGCTGCTGGCCTCATAGGTGAATTGTTGCAGGTCAAAGTCCAGTGCCAGAGTGGTTGTCTGATTGGCATCGACATTTAGTGTGCCGGCAACCGTCTGGTTAAAAGTTGCGTTGCCGCTTTGGTCAAAGCTGGCGTTGGTCACGGCTCCGGTTTGATCCATCAGAGTGATCTCATTGGCAAGCACAATATTAAATGAAACATAGCTGCCGGCGGCTATGTTCTGGGCGTCAACCAGGGCGCCAACGTTGACCAGTTGGCTGAGGTTATGGACTTGACCATTGGCATCTTCATATAAAGTCACTGTTTGGCCGTTGTCATCGGTGGCCGTGATCGACTGCACATTAATCCATACCTCGGAATAGTCCAGAGTCAGGTTGTCGGTGATTAATACTGATACGGTGCCGTCGCTTTTTGCCAAGGGCGGCGTTGTCGAACTATCGCTATTGCTACTGATGATGTCACTACCACAGGCGGCCAGTGTCGATATCAAGGGGATGATGAGAAAATGTTTGGTTTTCATGATGCAGCTCCTGGAAGTTGTCATTAATCTCTATTACGTCGGCTCGGATTATTATTGCCAGCAAACGCGATCCTGACTGTTAAGTTAGCAGCAGAAACTGAAATCAAACTGAAAACTGGAGTGATGCATTAAATTGAAAAAATAAAGTATAAATTAGTGCATATACTAGGATAGTTGATTTGTTTTGTTTGCTGAGGCTTGAAATGCCGATCTTGCGGCCCTATTTCTTTCTGCAACAGAAAGTGTGGAATTTCTCGAGGAAAAAAATATGAGAATGGATAAGTTAACAAGCAAGTTTCAAACCGCCTTGGCCGATGCCCAGAGTCTGGCGGTGGGCCGCGATCACCAGTTTATCGAACCATTGCATGTCATGCTGGCAATGCTGGATCAGCAGGGTGGTACGGTGCGGCAGTTGCTGACGCTTGCCGATGTCAATGTCCATAGCCTGCGCTCGCAACTGGGTGATGCACTGGATCACCTGGCTCAGGTTGAAGGTACTGCCGGTGATGTCCGTGTCAGTAATGATTTGTCCCGCATTCTCAATGTTACTGATAAGCTGGCTCAGCAGCGCAAGGATGAATACATCGCCAGCGAACTGTTTGTGTTGGCTTGTGTCTCTGAAAAAAGCCAGATTGGCGACATTCTGAATAAGGCCGGTGCGACTCAAACGTCTATTGAAAAGGCTATAGATGATGTTCGTGGCGGTCAGAAAATCGACGACCCTAATGCCGAAGAACAGCGTCAGGCGCTGGAGAAATACACCATCGATCTCACCGAGCGTGCCGAGCAGGGTAAACTTGATCCGGTGATTGGCCGTGATGACGAAATCCGTCGCACCATTCAAGTGTTGCAGCGTCGCACTAAAAATAATCCTGTCTTGATTGGCGAGCCCGGCGTTGGTAAGACCGCTATTGTTGAAGGTCTGGCGCAACGCATCGTCAATGGTGAAGTGCCTGAAGGCATTAAGGGCAAGCGAGTGCTGTCACTTGATATGGGTGCCTTGATAGCCGGTGCCAAGTTTCGCGGTGAGTTTGAAGAACGTCTCAAGGCCGTGCTGAATGATTTAAGCAAGCAGGAAGGTCAGGTCATTCTTTTTATCGATGAAATTCACACCATGGTTGGTGCCGGAAAGGCCGAAGGTTCTATGGATGCCGGTAACATGCTTAAGCCCGCCCTGGCCCGTGGTGAACTGCATTGCGTTGGCGCCACTACCCTGAATGAATATCGTGAATATATGGAAAAAGATGCCGCGCTTGAGCGTCGTTTCCAGAAGGTGCTGGTGGATGAGCCTACTGTTGAGGCGACTGTTGCCATCCTGCGTGGATTGAAGCAACGCTACGAGGTGCATCATGGTGTTGATATCTCTGACCCGGCCGTTATCGCCGCGGTCACCTTATCGAATCGTTACATAACCGACCGGCAATTACCGGACAAGGCGATCGATTTGATTGATGAAGCCGCCAGCCGTATCCGCATGGAGATCGACTCCATGCCAGAAGATATGGACAAGCTTGATCGCCGCCTAATCCAGCTGAAGATGGAACGGGAGGCACTCAATAAAGAAACCGATGAGGCCTCTAAAAAACGTCTTCACGCACTGGAAGATGAGATAGACAAACTCGAACGTGAATACGCTGATTTTGAAGAAGTATGGACATCGGAAAAGTCTGCCCTGATGGGCACCCAACATATCAAGGAAGAATTGGAACGGGCCCGTAATGATATGGAGACTGCCCGTCGTGCCGGTGATCTGGCGCGTATGTCCGAGCTGCAATACGGTCGTATTCCCGATCTGGAAAAGTCCTTGCAGATGGCTAGTGAAATCGACCTGCACAAGACCACTCTGCTGCGCAACCACGTCACCGAAGAAGAGATTGCCGAGGTGGTATCGAAATGGACCGGTATTCCTGTTGCAAAGATGCTGGAAGGCGAAAAGGAAAAACTTCTGCGCATGGAAGAGCAGTTACAGCAACGTGTCGTTGGTCAGAGTGAAGCGGTTAAGGCGGTATCGAATGCGATACGTCGTTCCCGTGCCGGATTGGCCGACCCTAATCGGCCTATTGGTTCATTTCTGTTTCTTGGCCCAACCGGTGTCGGTAAGACCGAGCTGACCAAGGCGCTGGCTGGTTTTCTGTTTGATACCCAGGACGCCATGATTCGCATCGACATGTCCGAGTTTATGGAGAAACATTCGGTAGCCCGTCTGATCGGTGCACCACCCGGCTATGTTGGTTACGAAGAGGGCGGCTATCTGACCGAGCATGTGCGCCGCAAACCCTACTCTGTGATTTTGATGGACGAGGTGGAAAAGGCCCATCCCGATGTCTTCAATATTTTGTTGCAGGTGCTGGATGATGGACGGCTGACAGACGGACATGGTCGCACGGTGGATTTTCGAAATACTGTTATCGTCATGACCTCGAACCTGGGTTCCGATGTGATTCAGGAGCTGGCCGGGGAAGAACACTATGACCAGATGAAGGCAGCGGTGATGGAGATTGTTGGCCATCATTTTCGGCCGGAGTTTATCAATCGTATTGACGACGTGGTGGTGTTTCATCCCTTGCAACAAGCCCAGATACGTCGTATCGCCGATATCCAGATTGATTATCTGCGCAACCGTCTGGCTGAGCGTGAGATTGGCCTTGAGCTGTCTGATGCTGCGCTGGATAAGTTGGGTGAAGCGGGCTTTGATCCGGTCTATGGTGCAAGGCCGTTGAAGCGGGCCATCCAGCATATGCTTGAAAATCCGCTGGCGCAGGAGATCCTGGCTGGCAAATTTCAGGCCGAGGATGTCATCGAGGTTGGCCTGATCGATGAAGGCTTTTCATTTGCGCGAGCAGAGACAAAATCTGCGGTTTCTGCAGCGTAAACATCTAATACGATAATTTTTTCCAAGCCCCGCTCGTGTGGGGCTTTTTTGTTTTCTTTATACCGTTCAATGGGTTGGCTTAAAAAAAACCTGTTTTTAAGTAGGTTATAATATTCTAAAAATAAAAGCTTAGAATTAACCTAAACAATTCATGGCTAATACCGATACTTTTATCACTACGGAATGTTAATTTTTGTGAAAAGTGGGGCAAGCATGGAGACGCTAACTTAATTTACTGCTAACGACAAGAAAACAGGTAAACAGCCATGAAAATCAGTCATAAAATGAATATCCTTCAGGTTATCAGCGTGTTGATGATGGTCATCGTGGTCGCCTTCGGTCTCAACAAATTGAGCCAGATCGGAGTTGAGATTGAAGAGATCGCCGAAGAGGATATCCCGCTAATCGAGTCGTTGACGGCGATCACTGTCGGTCAGCTGGAGCAGAATATTGCCATGGAGCGGGCTTTGCGTGCTGGTGGCGTACCGGATCATGGTGGTGACTCGATTGTGAAGCGGATGCACGAAAGGTTTGAGCAGATGAATAGCGTCATCGCTGAGGAGCTGCTTAAAGGTGAACAACTGGCCGAGCATGGCATTGAGATCGCTCATAATGACGAGTCCAGACAAGAGTTTGAGCATGTTCTGGAACAGCTAAAGGCAATCGAAGCGGAGCACCAGGATTATGAGCATCATGTCATGGAGGTGTTCAAACTAATCGAGACAGGGCATGCAGATCAGGCTGAAAAGCTTGCCACCAAGGTCGAGCATGAGGCCGAACAGCTTGCTCATGAACTGGAGGCGCTGCTGGTTGAGGTGGAAAAATTCACCGAACAGTCAATGCAGACGGTCGCAGAACATGAGCATGAAGCGATCAACGGCATGATTGCCATCACTGTTATTAGTCTGGTGTTGGGTGTTGCGATTGGTTTTTGGATCAGCTCTGGCATTAAACGTTCGCTCAACAATACCAACAATATTATTCGCCAGATTGCCGATAATAATGACCTGACCTTGCGTGTTGCAGAAGGCAAGGATGAGCTGGGTGAGATGGGGGCCAACTTCAACCAGATGATGGGCCATCTATCCACTGCTTTGAACGAGGTCTCGTCTGCGGCGACCCAGCTGGCGGCGGCCTCGGAAGAGACCTCGGCAGTGACTGACGAAGCACGTAGTGGGGTGATGAGGCAGAAATCCGAGACCGACCAGGTTGCCACCGCCATGAACGAAATGTCGGCTTCCATGCACGAGGTGGCGCGCAATGCCACCCAGGCGGCCGAAGCCGTGGCCAGTGCCGATGCTGAAACCAGTGCCGGCACCCGGGTGGTGGAGCATTCTGTGGATGCAATCAACGGTTTGGCAGCAGAAGTGCAAAAGGCATCGGGTGTCATCGAGGATCTAGCGACGGACAGCCAGAATATCGGCTCGGTGCTGGATGTGATCAAGGATATTGCCGAACAGACTAATTTGTTGGCCTTGAATGCGGCCATTGAGGCGGCCCGGGCTGGCGAGCAGGGCCGCGGCTTTGCCGTGGTGGCTGACGAAGTTCGAACCCTGGCGCAACGAACCCAGGAATCCACCGCCCAGATTCAGACCACCATAGAAAGCCTGCAGGCACGTGCTTCCAAAGCGGTAGGGGTAATGAACGAGGGCCAGAGGATGGCTGAACAGGGTGTTAGCCAGGCCGGTGAGGCTGGGGCCTCTCTGAGCGGTATTTCTGCTGCGATCACCACGATTGGTGACATGACTCATCAGATCGCCAGCGCAGCTGAACAGCAGAGTGCGGTGTCGGAAGAGATCAATCGCAGCATTGTCACCATCAGCGAAGCGACCAATGAAATGAGCCTGGGTTCTGAGCATGTCTCTAAGGCTAGTTATGATATCGCCCAGCTGGCAACTGAACTGCAGACCTCTGTTTCGCGCTTTAAAGTTTAATTTAGTTTTTTGCTTAAGGAATGAATCGAGACGCCGATAGAATAATTGTGATGGAAGTGTTGTAGATGGTGTGTGATGTGTGATGAAAGGGCCCCGGTAAGGGGGCCCTTTTTTTATGCCTGAAGTTTAGAAATTATATGACAGGTGGGTTTTGTAGCTGCTGTCTGTTTTATCGATGCTCTGCGGCGGACGGCTGTCGTGGGCGACATCGAGGGACAGCTTTAGACTCAGGTTGTCGGTCATCTTTATCGCCAGACCAGCCTGTTCCAGGGCGCGAAAATCAGCGCTGTCACTCAGACGGGGTTGAAAATAGGTAGTGCTGACCAGGCTCAGTTGGCTGTTAATTTTGTGCTTGTAGACCAGATAGAGGTTGGCGCGGTTGAAGTTTTTGCTGCCGTGATCGCTGAGGCCAGCGCGCTGATCCAATGTTTCCCGAGACCAGAACATGCCAGCGCCGAGATAGAGTCCTAATCGGTTGGCTGTCTCAGTCAGAGTAAAGCGCAGGCCACCACCTAGCAGCCCGCGAAATGAGAGGCGGGCAAATTCATTTTCTTCCCCCTGAACAAAGACCTCCCAGGCACGGCGCGGCTGAAACTGCACCACGTGGCGGGCATGGATGAAGGTCTTGTCGGTATTGCTGACATTGCCGACTTCACCGTAGTCGTACGAGGCCACGACAAAATCGGTCACCCTTGCAGAACTTTTTTGAATGCGGGCACTAAGGCCATATTCATCTTTGTCGGTGTTGCCTCTTGAACCACTAACGCTTAGATCGATACTGCCACTGATGCCGATTTTGGTTTGGCCAACACGCATGTTTTCAACATTGACGATGGCACTGGCGGGTAGAGAACATAGGCTGGCCGTGAGTGCGGCGATAATAATTTTTGTCAATTGCATGAATAACACCATCAATGTTTGCAGTTATTGCCAGACGGGGCTGCCCGTCTAAGTTTAAACGGGACGTATTGTAGGCGAATTTGAGACGTATGATTGTTTGTGTATAGATTCATGTAATGATGAGTATCTAACCTTAATCTATAGGACAGGTTCAGCGGTCACAAAATCTTGAGGCCAAAGCCAAAAACTGTAAATAATCGAGTCACAGGCAGCGGAGAATGTTGTTTTCAGCTACGTTTCAAAAAATATATAAACCTGCGGTGATACGCTTTATCTGTGCGCTTATTGTTATTGGATTAGTATCGCGTCTAACCTGAGCATCGAGTCGTAGAAGGGGTGGGAGGTTAACTTTCCAAGGTATCCATCAGGTCGATCATAAACTCTGTCTCTTCCTGTTCGACGCTCTGCCAACCGGGCAGTGCGAGGCTGGTCAGCACACCTTTTCCCTTGTCGTTGTTGTCCATGGAGAGCAGGGCCTGCTGCATGTCAGCATGACGATGAGCAAGACGTGGTCCGATAAGAAGTACATGGTGGATGACCTGAATCTGGCTGCTGACAAGTGGCCGCAGTTGCTGACGTATGACGTTTGAGATGTCATGGTAGGCCTCCGCTAGAAAAAATCCGACGTCGACCTTGCCCTGGATGAGCTCTTTGGCCACTAGCACGTAGCTGTCGCGTTCATCAATCTGAGTATTTTCTGTGTTGAGATCGGCAGGCTCCAGCATGATCATGCTCATTAGGCGCACGTCCGGGTCGGAGGTGGTGGCAATGCGGGTGCCGGGTTGGAGCTGCTCTACTTCGGTGACGGGGCTGTCGGCTGAGACAACGATGATCGCTTCGTCGGAGGTTCGGGTCGGTGCCACCACCGGCTGGAATCCATTTTCGCGCACCAGCTTGGCGGCGTTGAAGGGATTGGCGTAGATCAAATCGACGCTCTCATCAGTGATGGCTTGCTGCAGTGCCCCGGCATCATTGTATAACTCCAGGTGGATGGCCTCTCCTAGCGTCTTTTGCAGCCAGGTGTTGAAGATAAACCAGCCCGACAGGTGCGACGGATTGAAGTCTGGATTGACGGTGAAATTGTAAGTCATGATTGTCTGCTCCGGCTACTTCATGGTTTGATAGAGCTCTTCCGCTTCGCTCACGCGCGTGCGCGAGGGTTTGCGGCGCACTGAGGTGTAACCTACCACTTCACCCTGTCGAACATTGGCAATCACAGTTGCATAAACCCAGTAGAAGCCACCGTCCTTGCGCAGGTTCTTAACATAACCATGCCATTTTTTGTTTTGTTGAACTGTATCCCACAGATCCTTGAATGCTGTGGCCGGCATGTCGGGGTGTCGTAGAATATAATGCGGTACACCGATTAGTTCACACTCCTCATAGCCGGACATTGCCACAAATGACTGATTGACATGGGTGATGATGCCAGCGGGGTCGGTGCGCGAGACGATCAGTTGGCCGTCGGCAACGGCGGTTTCGATCTCTGTTACATAGACGCGCCGCTCACTGTCATCGTGGTATTTGAGACTTGTCTCGCGATAGTCGCCGGCGATGTCACCAGGATTCATATCTTTCATGCTAACTCCCTGCATGGTTGTGGGCGAGATCAGACAACCTTTGAAATGGCCTCGGCGGCTCGTTTAACATCGAGAAAGATCAGTCCCAGCCGGGCAGTTGGTTTGGCCAGCACCGATAGCACAGCATCCTTGCCGGCATGGGTCATCAGAACATAGCCGTCGCTGCCTTTGATCAATACCTGTTCAAGGCTGCCGCGGGCCAGTTCCAGAGATGTGCGGTCACCCAGTGACAGCATGGCAGCGCCCATGGCGCCGACGCGATCCTCATCCAGGTCGGCTGGCAGCATGGCTGCCATCATCAGGCCGTCGGTGGAAATGATGGCTGAGGCCTCAATGTCCGGTGAGGTGCCATTGAGCTCGCTAAGAGTCGACTTGAGTAGATCGGAACGCATAGTGGTAGTCCTTGAAATGTTCGCGGTTGGTATCAAGATTTTTCGGCCAGCAGTGGGTAAAGCTTAAGCTTGGCTCAGCCCTGATAAACGGGGGTCCTCACAAAAACCAAGTCGCTCGCGTCTAATTCAGCCAGGGATCAAGCGAAAAAAGTAGGGATTTCAACAGGGTCACAACATCATGGCGGTTGCGTGCGTCCACCTCAAATACTGGTGGACTAAGATCCAATTGGCGTAATTCGCGATGATATTCCTCCAGCGCAGGGCCTTGAGCCAGGTCCATGCGTGTTACGCCTATGGCCACTTTTTGGTTGGCGATGAACGGCTTGAAAGCGCCGAGAAAGAAGCGCATGTCCTGGAGTGGTTTGCTGCGGCTGTTGTCCAGCAACAGGATCAGGCCGAGGCCACCCTGAGTGAGGATGTCCCACATGAAGTCAAAACGCTCTTGTCCTGGTGTGCCATAAAGATGAACCCGGTCACTCCCTTCAAGCTCCATCAGGCCATAATCCATGGCCACTGTGGTGGTGGCTTTGCGCTGAACGGTCATGTCCTGAGCCTTTACATCCGTGCCGATTACCGGGATATCGCTGATGGCACTGATAGCCGTGGTTTTGCCTGCGCCCACTGGGCCGGTAAAGATAATTTTATGGTTTCTCATCTGCTGTCCGTGTTGCCTATTTCCTTGAGGCGGCCCAGCAAGCGTCCGAACAAGCCATGCTGTCGCGGTGGGGAAGGCGCTTCTGTCTGCAATGTTCTATCGATGTCGCGCTGGCTGATACCTGCCATGCCAAGGGCGTGAGCAGCACTGTAAAAGGAAAAAACCTCGCGTAAGGGGATGTTCAGCACCTTAGCGACCAATGGCAGCGGCCGTGGTTTCTCCACCAATAGGGCAGCGATACGCATGGCATTATCGTTGGCGGGCAAACGTGTGAAATTGGGCCAGTGCGCAAGGTAAGCCGACGACGTGATGTCGGTGCCCAGGGGCAAGCGGCCATAGCTAGTGTAGCGCGCCACCCGCCACAGAAAGGATTGCAGCGGTTCACCGAGCTTCTTTTGATGCGCTTCAATCTCCAGTGCTAGGGAAGCCTTGTGGCCGAGGCGTCTCGCTGTCAACTCAAGCAAAAATGCTGGGGTGCCGCATAGCTGAGCCAATTGTGTAGTGCTAAGCCGGTGAACCACTCGGTTAAGATCAGTCATCAGAAAGATTTCATGCTCGGCATCACTACTCGTTACATTCAACTTGACTGAGATCTCTTTTTCTCGACTTGTTTCCACAAGTGTTTGCAATTCTCCTTGCAAAAAATCCTGTGGATTGTAGAAATCCTCATCCTTGAGTGTCTCCGTTGCAATGGTGTGTTGTTTCGGTGGTGGTGCTACCGGCTTGGTGACTGTTGTGCCAACAGCCATTTTCATCTCGACCGCTGCAGAGGTTCTGCACTCCTCTATTAGCTTCTGCATCGTGCTTAGTAATTGTTCTTGGCTGACTGGCTTATTCAGAAACAGGGCATCATCTGCGCAGGGGTCCTTCATTGACATGATGACCAGTGGTTGCGTGGGATGATGCTGACGGAATCTCTGCCATAGGGAGAGGCCATCAATATTGTCCAGGTTGATAATGCCAGCCTCGGCATGCGCTTCATCTGTCAGTGTGCAGCACTGCTTGCCTGGCCCGTCGAAGATCAGACGCATGGTTTCCCTGGAGCGTTCATCGAATCCCAGTAACGCGACTTTGAGTGATGAATTAGCACGGGTCATTCGTATCACCCGATGCCAGATGCTCCACCAGCGCCTGCCATTCTTCCAGTGCCGCCAGCGTGGCAGATGACAGTTTTTCTAGCGTCGCTGTGAGGCCGGCATAATCGTGTGTGTGGCGATAAACCGCTAGCAACTCGCGACTGATTTCCTCATCCTGGGGCGTAGCGAGCAGGGCCGATTCGAGTAGCTTGCGGGCAGACTCAATTTGGTCGGAATCAATCAGGTCACGCGCTTCGTTGAGCACGCTCGTGCTGGGTGCCGGCAGGTGAGCGTCGGTCATCGAAACAACCTTTAGGCTGCCGCTAATGCCTGCGCAAAGCCTGGAATGCTCCGCTTCGGGCACCACATCGATGGCGCTCAGGCCGGACAGAGCAGCCGCCTTGAGAGTGTCATATTGTTGCATCGATAACACCTCGCGACACCTGTTTAGCAACCTCAGGCGAAGGTCGTAGCCTTTGTCGCCCAGTGCAATAAAGAGGTCCAGCAGCGTGCCATAGGTTTCATTAACCCTGCGTTGGTCTGCGCAGAGTATGATGCGCTGGACGTGACTCAGAAGATCGGCAGGATTGCGGCTGACCCGATGTGCCAGATGATTCAGCAAACACGCATTCGGTATCGCGGTCGGCACCACCTGCCAGTCGCGGTAGTCAACAAAAGTCGGATCCACCGCCGTCACGGCGGCCTGCTCCGAGCAAACAGAAGAACTGTCATCCATAACCGAAATCTCACAACGTCGAGCCACAAATTTAAAAACGCCTCACGTGATGTTTCTTAGATGGAGGCCGATATCTTCAGAAATATCTGCATGGCCGTCAGACGTGTGGGCACTGCTGAGATGATCGGCACCTGTATGCAAAATCTTAAGCAGGCAAGTTTTTCTCTCCTACCAGCCGGTTGGCCAGGAAGCTGATAATTCAGAGGGCGAGGAGTGGAGAAGGAAAAACAATGATGCTGATGTGATGTGGATATCGCCCATCCGACAAAAAAGCCCCGCCGTGATTACTCAGGACGGGGCTTTTTGTTTGTTGCCGGCTTAGGCTGCAACGATAGGGATTACCGTCTCCGCAGCTTTTTGATACTCCTCAATCTCATTGAAATTGAGGTAGCGGTAGATTTCATCCGCCATGGTATCGAGTGTTTTTACTGCGTCCATATATTCAGTGACCGATGGAATCTTACCCATTTGGGCACAAACAGCGGCCAGTTCGGCAGAGCCAAGATAGACATTGGCATCCTTACCCAAACGATTGGGAAAGTTGCGGGTAGAGGTGGACATAACGGTAGACTCGTCGGCAACACGCGCCTGGTTACCCATGCACAGCGAACAGCCTGGCATTTCGGTGCGAGCACCGGCCTTGCCGTAGATGCTGTAATAACCTTCTTCAGTTAGCTGATGGGCATCCATTTTGGTGGGGGGTGCAATCCACATACGGGTCGGCACGCTGCCACCAAAGGCCTCCAGCACTTTACCGGCGGCGCGGTAGTGACCGATGTTGGTCATGCAGCTGCCGATGAATACTTCGTCAATCTTGGTGTTGGCAACGTCAGATAGCAGTTTGACGTCATCCGGATCATTGGGGCAGGCAACGATGGGTTCTTTGATCTCTGCCAGGTCGATTTCGATAACTTCTGCGTATTCAGCATCGGCATCACGTTCCAATAATTCAGGATTGGCCAACCAGGCTTCCATGGCATCAATACGGCGGCTGAGGGTACGTTTGTCTTCGTAACCGTTGGCAATCATCCACTTCAGCAGGGTGATGTTGGAGTTGAGGAATTCGATGATGGGTTCTTTGTCCAGCTTAACGGTACAGCCGTTGGCGGAACGTTCGGCCGAGGCGTCAGACAGTTCAAAGGCCTGTTCAACTTTAAGGTGTTCCAGGCCTTCGATTTCCAGCACGCGACCGGAGAAGACGTTTTTCTTGCCGGCCTTTTCAACGGTCAGCAGACCTTTTTGAATCGCCGCATAAGGGATGGCGTTGACCAGGTCACGCAAGGTGACGCCGGGTTGCATTTCACCTTTAAACTTAACCAATACAGATTCAGGCATATCCAGAGGCATCACGCCCAGTGCCGCGCCGAAGGCCACCAGGCCAGAACCGGCTGGGAAGCTGATACCGATTGGGAAGCGGGTATGAGAGTCACCGCCGGTGCCGACAGTGTCAGGCAATACCATGCGGTTTAACCAGGAGTGGATTACTCCGTCGCCAGGGCGCAGGCTGACACCACCACGGGTGCTAATGAAGTCCGGCAAGCTGTGCTGTAGTTTGATGTCGACAGGTTTGGGATAAGCGGAGGTGTGACAGAAGGACTGCATCACCAGGTCGGCAGAGAAGCCGAGACAGGCCAGTTCTTTCAATTCATCACGTGTCATGGCGCCGGTGGTGTCCTGCGAGCCGACTGTGGCCATGCGCGGCTCACAATAGGTGCCAGGGCGTACGCCGGCAATACCACAGGCCTTGCCAACCATTTTCTGCGCCAGGGTGTAGCCTTTGCCGCTGTCGGCAGGGGCTTCTGGGCGCAGGAAGGTGGTGGATGGTTCCAGGCCCAGAGCCTCGCGGGTCTTGTCTGTTAGCGATCGACCGATGATCAGCGGAATACGACCACCAGCTCGAACTTCGTCTGCCATGGTCGAAGGTTTTAGGTTAAAACTGGAAATTACTTCTCCAGCTTCGTTTTCGATCACACCGTCATAAGGTTTGATGGTGATGACATCGCCCATGTTGAGTTTGGAGACGTCACATTCGATCGGCAGACAGCCAGAGTCTTCAGCTGTGTTGAAAAAGATCGGTGCGATCTTGCCGCCCAAGACCACGCCACCCTGGTGTTTGTTGGGCACAAAAGGAATGTCATTGCCCATATGCCACAATACCGAATTGATGGCCGACTTTCGCGAAGAACCGGTACCGACAACATCACCAACATAGGCCAGTGGCAGGCCTTTGGCTTTCAGTTGTTCCAGTTTGTCCAGGCCATCAGGCATCTTGCTGACCAGCATCGCCTTGGCGTGCAGTGGGATATCAGGACGGCTCCAGGCTTCAGAGGCAGGTGATAGATCATCGGTGTTGGTTTCGCCATCTACTTTGAAGACCACGACCCTGATCTCTTTAGCCATCTCTGGTTTGTTGGTGAACCACTCGGCATTGGCCCAGGCATCGGCCACAGTGCGGGCGGCTTGATTGCCGCCTTTGGCTTTTTCGACGACATCGTTATAGGCGTCGAACATCAACAGTGTTTTGGATAGGGCGGTGACGGCAACCGGTGCCAGTTCGGCATTGTCCAATAGGTCGATCAGCGGCTGGATGTTGTAACCACCCAGCATAGTGCCCAGCAATTCGGCGGCGTGTTTGCCATCGATCAGAGGGGAATTGGCTTCACCCTTGGTAATGGCGGCCAGGAAGGCGGCCTTAACATAGGCCGCATCGTCAACGCCGGCAGGGACGCGGTGGGTGAATAGCTCAACCAAGGTTTCTTCTTCACCTGCAGGTGGAGTCTTGAGTAGCTCAATCAGGGCCGCGGTTTGCTGAGCATCCAGAGCCAGGGGCGGCAGACCCTCGGTAGCGCGTTGTTCTACGTGTTGATGATAGGCTTCTAACACTTAAACACCTCTTTAAAAAAATGGGAAATACAAGTCACGAATTGGCTGATTTTAGCGCATTTGCCGCCAAAACAATAATTTGGCCCTGATTTGGGGGCGGTTATTTGTTCTCGCCCGAGCTGACCTTGAGCAAAATTCTGTCGAGCATGCGGGTAGAAAACAGTCGTCTGGCATAGCCAAACAGATAGGTCGGTACGGTGACGTAATAGCGCGCTTTGGGGCGGGGTGATTCCAATGCATGAATCACCTTTTTCAGCACCGCCTCGGGTGGCAGGGTAAACGGCTGGGCGTGGCCCTGCTTGGCCAGGCGTGCCTCTACGCCGCGGTAATAGTCTTGATGAACACTGTGTTCGCGGTCGATGTTCTGTTTGAACATGGCGTAGGCATTGGCGCGGAATCTGCTCTCGATCGGGCCGGGTTCGATCAAGGAAACATGGATGCCGCTGCCTGCCAGTTCCAGGCGCAAGGTGTCGCTCAGACCTTCCAGGGCAAACTTGCTGGCATTATAGGCGCCGCGATAGGGCAGCGCTGCCAGCCCTAGAACCGAACTGTTTTGGATGATGCGGCCATAGCCCTGCTTTCGCATCACCGGAATCACCTGGCTGGTGAGTTCGTGGGTGCCGAACAGGTTGGTTTCGAACTGTTGTCTCAGTACTTCGCGACTGAGGTCTTCCACCGCGCCAGGCTGGCCATAGGCAGCATTGTTGAACAGGGCAAATAACTTGCCGTCAGTTTGTGTCAGGACATGCTCGACGGCAGCAGAAATTGAGTTTGGTTTATTCAAATCAAGAAAAACACCATTAAGCCCTAGTTTTTGGGTTTTTTCTAAATCTTCGTCATTTCGGGCGCTGGCAAATACCTGATAGCCACGCTGCATTAAACCCTTTGCAGCACAAAGACCTATACCACTGGAACAACCGCTGATTAAGATGGATTTTGTGTGTTTCATTAGGCTAATAAACTTACTGGAGTTAGTGGTTGTTAAGTTATAGCAAGTGCATGGTGACGAGATTCTACCAGTGTGCTTAGAACAGTGCCCGATTCGTTGAATATTAATGTGGATTGACTCAAGAATAGCCATTGAAGGGTCGATAAGGTTGTTGATGTATTTTTTGACAACAATAGGGACGTTGTATGAATAACTGGTTCTCACTCTCCAAGGGTAAGGTGTTACTGATATCATCGACTTTTGTGGTAGCAATTGCTCTTTATCAAAACCTTGCACATTCGTTTGACTGGGTGGTCACTGTACTGGCGGCCTTGCTGGTGATCTACTCTATGTTGGTATGGCAGCTTGGTGGTGGTGAAGATGCTCTACTTGACCAGATCAACCAGGTGCTCTCTGAGGTTGCTGTTGGTGAATATAATAGTCGAATTGTTCAAATCGAGCGGGATGACAAGCTGGGAGAGGTGGCACGTCACTTCAACAATATGCTCGATCAGCTGGAGGCATTTTTTCGCGAGGTACAAACCTCGTTTGAATATGCCAGCCAGGATGAAATTTCTCGTCGGCCAATTCCTGTTGGTTTACGTGGTGATCTACAGAAAATTATGGCTCAGTTGAATGGTTCACTGGATGCAATTTGTGAAAGTCAGAAACATGGTGACAAAAATCAAATGTTGAGTCGCCTGGGGCATCTCAATACGGAAAATCTGTTGCGCAATCTCAAGAACGCCCAAGGCGATCTCGCCGAGGTGAATGGCCAGATGGAAGGGGTGCAGGGGATGGCTCAGAATACCGCCGAGCGGGCCGATCAGAGTAGCGAGCAAATTGGCGATGTTTTGCGAAATTTGACCGAGTTGACGGGGATTGTTGATACTACTGACAGCACAATTTCAGCCCTGAGTCAGCGTACTGGCGAGATATCAAGTGTCATGAAGGTGATTACGGATATTGCCGAACAAACCAACCTGTTAGCCTTGAATGCGGCTATAGAAGCAGCCCGTGCCGGTGAGCAGGGCCGCGGCTTTGCGGTGGTCGCAGATGAAGTGCGAACCCTGGCGGAAAACACCAAGAAGGCCACCAAGGAGATTGCCCCTGTCATTGAGGCATTCAGTGCTGAAGCTGAGGTGATGCTGAAGAATGCCGGTTCGATGAAAAAGATTGCCGATGATTCATCGGCAGTCATTGGTAGCTTTGAGGCGGATTTTTCTGAGTTTGCCGCCTCAGCCCAGGAGTCTGCTGTGCAACTTTCTCAGTCGCGTGATAGAGCCTTTGCCACCTTAATCAAACTAGACCACGTTATATTCAAACAAAATGCATATCGCTCACTCGAGTCAGGTAGTGATTCAGCAGAGGGACAGGCGGCAGCTGTAGATCATCATAATTGTCGTTTGGGTAAATGGTATGACAGCGATGAGGCGCATGCACAGTATGGGGCCATGCCTTCTTTTTCAGTTTTGGAACCTCCGCATGCCCGCGTGCATAATGGTGCTCATGCAGTATTGCATATCCTTCAGACTGATTGGGCCAATAGCAATGACTCAATGAATAAGATAACTGCAACCTTTGAAGATATTGAGGTCGCTAGTGGTGAGGTCATGGATCTGATGCAGAGTCTGGTCGAGGAAAAGGTTTCAGGCCGTTACTAACGGCCCATGCGGAAATTATGTAACTGTTCGCTTCGTGAGAAGGTTCATCTCTGTGTTGGCAAAACTCGAAATGGAACCACCATTCCAGCGTTTTGCCGCCTTGACCTGAGCCTTCTCACTATGCTTCTTAGTGACAGAACTTCCCGCATGGACCGCTAGGCTAAAATTACCGCAACAATTCCAGTTATAAATATTCCATCAAATGTGCCGGCGCCGCCAATGGCGGCGACTGGCGTTCCCATCCGACGAATGTCTTTTAGCCTTAACAGATCGGCGCCAATCAAAACGCCAAGTGTGCCACCAATGTAAGCCAGTGGTGCACTTAATTCCGGATTGAGTAACAAGGCAACTGCAGCAGCCATCAAGGGTGCAATCAGTATGGGCATGCCTATGCCTAGTCCGGGTATTGGGCGGCTACTGAAAAAGCTGATGCCACTGACGATAACGATGGCCAGCAAAACGTCCAACATTGGTAACGGATTGTTCAGCAATAGATAGAGGCTGAATATGATCGGCACCATGCAGCCACCGACATTCATCGCAATCGTTGTTTGACCGGTAAAGGGAGGCATGCGTTGGCGCAGCAGGCTTAATAATCGCGGTGTTATAGGTGGGTTTGTCGGTTGTACGGCTTCGATCTTAAATAATGGCAGGTTGATAAGGCTGCCAGTGACGGAAACCAGTAACAAGGTCATGGCCGAGTTTGGTGAGAGCCCCAGTTTTGCCAGTGTGATGCTGATCAGCCCAAGTTGGACAAAGACAAGTAACAGGCTCAGTAAAAATAAAAGCGCCAGTAAAACCAGGGGTGAGAAAGGCATTATTGTTTGATGGCTTTGGCAAGCAAAGGTGCCAGTTGAATGACATTGCTGTGGTGATCAATGCTATCCGTGCTCCAGATATGATTGATACAGGCGTTGGTTAACACCTGCTCGGCGTCATCGGCGAAAAGTGGATGGGTAACGAGGCAGTTGACCGTCTGTGCGCCACGTTGATGTAGGGCCTTGGCCGTTTGAGCAATAGTGCGGCCGGTGCTGGCGACATCATCGACGATCACAATGATGCAATCCTTAAAGCCAATCTCGGGCAACATGATTTCAACGTTGTGATCACCATGGCGTTGTTTGCCAGCTATTTCCCATTCGAGGCCAGTGTGTTCCGCAATTTGTTTTACCCATTGTTCCGACTCGCTATCCGGGCCAAGTAGCAGTGGTGGATTGGGTCGGTTGGCTAGAAACTCAGACATAAGCCTGGTCGCTGATAAGCCGATTGTTTCTGTATTTGGAATGGCCTGGTTTAAGTTGTCGATACGGTGCAGGTGGGGGTCGACCGTGATGACACGATCAAACAATTGTCCCAGCCACTGGCCGATGATCTTCTGACTAACCGCTTCGCCAGGATTGAAAGCGATGTCCTGACGCATGTAACAGAGATAGGGGGCAACCAGGGTGATGTGTCTTACCCCTTGTTGTCGGGCGGTTTCGCAGGCCAGAAGGAGTTCGATTAGTTTGTCGTTGGGATGGTTCAGGCTGCGGCAAAAAATAATTTCAGTATCAAGAGTGCTTGGCAGGGTGACTTTGCTTTCGCCATCGGGAAAATGGTGGATCGCTACTTCATGATATTCAAGCCCCAACTGCTTGGCCAGACGTTTAGCCTGTTGCTGATAATCTTTGAAGCCAAGTAGTTGCATACTTAAAACTCTACATAGGCCTTGGGTAGTTGATCGACATGACCAATGCTGTAGCCGCTGCCATGTTCAGTGGTTAGGCGCTGGGCGAATTCATAATCGCTTTTGAATTCAGCGTGGACACGATACAGCGGCTCGTCTTTTTTGACCGTGTCACCGAGTTTTTTCAGCAGATCAACGCCTGCGCCTTTATCCATTGGCGCGCCTGCAAAACGGGCGATTTTTGCCATCTGGTAATTGTTGATATCAACAATGGTGCCGTCGCTTTTGGCACAAACTTCAAACATCAGTTGCCCTAATTCTGCTTGCGTGGATTGCCGTCCCTGACTGTCGATGATGTCGTTCATCTTAGTCAGCGCCCGACCTGATTCAAGAATATCGCGAGCAATGGCGTAACCCTGACCACCGCGGACATCAGGGTCAAATTCCAGTACCCGCCCGGCCAGTCGTAATGTCTTCTGTTTTAGGTCGTCCGGCGCCGTCGGGTCATTGTTTAGCACCTGCATTACGTCGCGCGCCTCCAGTACCGGTCCAATGCCGCGGCCTATGGGTTGACGACCATCGGTAATGACCACTTCGAGATGGATGCTGCTGCGATCACCGACGAATTCAAACAGCTTTCGTAGTGCCAGTGCCTCACGCATGTGGCGTACCTTGGCAGTGGGACCAACGGGAATATCGAGTAGCAGGTGGGTAGAGCCTGCTGCAAGTTTCTTTGACAAAATGGACGCCACCATTTGTCCTTGTGAGTCGATGCTCAGCGGTCGTTCCACCGAAATCAACACATCATCAACAGGTGCCAGGTTGGCAGTGCCGCCCCAGCTAATACAACCACGTTGGTGACGGATGATGTGATGCAGTTTATCTGGTGACAGTTCCACCTCGGCCAACACCTCCATCGTGTCGGCGGTGCCTGCTGGTGAGGTGATGGCGCGGCTTGAAGTTTTGGGAATCAGCATGCCGTGGGCGGCAATGATGGGCACCACCAGCATTGAAGTGCGATTGCCGGGTATACCACCGATGCAGTGTTTATCCACCACCAGAGGTTCATGCCAATTGAGGCGGGTGCCGGTGTCGGTCATGGCCTGGGTCAGGTATAAGACTTCGTCGCGGTCTAACCCGGTTTGACCAGAGGCTACCAGAAAGGCAGCCAGTTCCATTTTGGAAAAGCGGTGTTTGGCGATGTCGCGGGCGATGTCTCGAAACTGTTTTTCATCTAGACGCTTGCCGGCGATTTTGTGTCGTACGGCTTCCATGGATGCGGGCGGTTCGGCATGGGCAACACAGACCATGGTGCCTTCATCAAGCTTGATTTGTTCAAAGGCCTGTTCAGAAAGCCCTAGCTCACCGGGGGCGACTATCTTGTTGTCATCAACCACGTTGAGCATGGCCAGGATAGTGTTGCCGTTGGCACTGATTTCAATCTTGGACAGGGCCTGGAAGCCTTCGGCGCGATAGGTTTCGCATTCGCGGTTTAGGTAGGCAACATTTTCACGATAGGTATCTATCGCGACACTGCGCAGCTTGAGTTGACCACGGCTTTTATCAGGTCGCTTGCCCATGTTCTAAAGTTAGCACAGTTGGCATGCTGATAAGAACAAAAAAGCCGGAGCTTGTGGCTCCGGCTAAAATTAATTAAGAGTGCTTGTATATTTCGTTGTGGTTAATTGCTTACCTTGGTGAAAGTATAGAACAGCTCATAAGACATGCCAGTGGCATCGAATGAAACTTCATAAATGACAAGGTCATCTTCATCCGTGGTCAACTCTATTGTTACATCACTTTCAACTGTGCCATATGCGAAGGAGTATATGATTTCATCCTCAATATCATCAGCTGTGGCCGGTGTAGACAGGTTTGGGGTTGTTGTTTCAGCAACCGTTCCTGGAAAGCCAGCGGTCATCACTGTGCCAGTGATTGTCAGTTCCCATGTTTCCAGGGCCGCCGTATCGTCATCATCGTCATTGAAAAAACCACTGCTTGAGTCAACATCGGAGCTGTCAGAGTCAGGGCTGTCAGGACTTGAAGCATTAGAGTCAGAATCTGAATCATCAGAGTCAAGATCTGTTGTATTAGAGTCAGGCTGTTCAGAATTATTGCCACTGGTGCTGTTATCTGCATTGGCGCTGGCATTAAAGTTAAATGGTACATCATTGACTTTTATAGAAAATGAACCGCCTGTCATGTCTATATCAATCGATAAGTCATCAAGTACTGCGTCAAAGCGGGTGTGATCAGCCGCAAATGGCGTAGAGAAAAAATCATAAGTGTTTGAATTAAGGCCATGCTCCTGAAATTGGGCGCTAAAGATTGAGTTGATTTGCGCTTTGGCTGTTTCCAGGCCTGTTTCCGTAATCTGATTGTTTTGGCTAATCCAGTTGTTAGCAAACGAGGCGAGATCTTGCTGGCCATTTGCCATAAACATAGCAAGGCTGGTTAAGGGGGTAATATTGACTGTAATGTTTGCAGCGTCTGCGTATGAGTATTGTGTCGGTAGAGTGGCGTCATCCGGTATGGCACTTAAGATGAAAGGCGGGCTCATGTTTGAAACATCCGCACTGAAGGTGCCGTCTGCATTGATATTAATATTTGTCTTCAATTCGCCATTAGCATCGGCAACTATTATATGTCCAACCATGGCGGCCCCTGTAGCGGCCGTGCCGCTGAGGTTTGCCGTTGTGCTGCTGGAAGGTGAAGGGGGAGTGGCCGTTGTTTCATTGCTTGATGTTAAGGCGTCAATGTCTTCTTGTGTACAGCCGCCTAGTAACAGCCCCAGGCTAAGCAATATTGCTGTAAGCCAGCTTTTAGGTAAATTTCGTGCAAATTGCATCATGCGAAAAACCCCTTCAACTTATTGAAAAAATAATTTTAATTTAGTAAGAATATAGTTAATTAATGAATCATAAGGGCATGTCTGTCATCAAACTACGGTTGCATGGGCCTCATTGTCTGGTGAAATGGTAAGGATTGAAGCGGGCTTGGTTTAGCTAATACTCTGTGCCATTCACTTATAATAATAACGGCAATAAAATCCAGAATATTATTCTTTTTGTGAAAAAACTGACTGAGTTGCATGACCTGGTCTTCATTGTTTTTGCTATCTGTGTTGAGGCTATTTGGATGGAGTAGGAAGGGCGCGGGGCAATATGTCGGGCATAACGACAGAGGTAATGCTTCGAAGTTATTATTTTATATGGTTTTTTTGACGGCGTTGTCAAAACCGTAGCAGTCGTCATCGGCAAAGAAATTTATTGCAGACCCTTTTTATTAGAGAAGGGCGTCAATATTTTTATTATCTCTGCGTTACTTATTTCTTTACCAATGTTGTTTATATATTAAGGTTGTTGGGTGAGCGTATTTCTGAAGGTGACTCTTCTTGTTGCAGTGCCCACATCTGCGCGTAGGCCTCACCCCTGTTCAAAAGCTCACGATGTGTGCCGCGCTCGATAACCCGGCCCTGATCCATGACCAGAATCTGGTCGGCGTCGATGATGGTGGAGAGGCGATGGGCGATAACCAGGGTGGTATGGTTCTGCGCCACTTCGCGTAGCTCCTTGAGGATGGCTTGTTCTGATTTTGAATCCAGTGCCGAGGTGGCTTCGTCGAAGATCAAAATGCTGGGATCTTTTAGCACTGTCCGGGCGATGGCAATGCGCTGCTTTTCGCCGCCGGAGAGTTTCAGGCCGCGTTCACCAACGGTTGTGTCGTAACCATCGGGCAGTGAGGTGACAAAGTCGTGGATGTGGGCCGTCTGAGCAGCGCGGATGATCTCAGCCTCTGTGGCATCGGGTCGGCCATAGGCAATGTTGTAGTGGATGCTGTCGTTAAACAGCACAGTGTCCTGCGGTACGATGCCGATGGCGGCACGCAGGCTTTTTTGGGTGATTTCATTAATGTCCTGTTCGTCGATGAGGATGCGACCAGCGTTGATTTCGTAGAAGCGAAACAGCAGTCGTGACAGGGTCGATTTGCCGGCGCCACTGTGGCCAACCACCGCCACCTTTTTTCCGGCCGGAATTTCAAAGTTAACATCATGCAAGATCTGGCGATTATCGTTGTAACTGAAATCGACGTTTTCAAATCGCACTACACCATAGTCAACCTTCAGAGGCAGGGCGTCAGGCTTGTCCTGCACATCCGGATTGTTATGCAGCAGGTTGAACATCTTTTCCATGTCGGTGAGCGAATGTTTTATTTCGCGATAGACAAAGCCCAGAAAATTTAGCGGCATAAACAGCTGCAGCAGATAGGCGTTGATCAACACTAAGTCGCCGATGGTCAGCTCACCCTTAACGACACCATCCGAGGCCAAAATTAACAACAGGGTAATGCCGATGGCGATAATGCCGCTTTGCCCAAAGTTGAGCAGGCTCAGCGAAGTCTGGTTTTTGATTGCCGCGTCCTGCCATTTTTCCAGATTGGCATCGTAGCGTTTGGCCTCATAGTCTTCATTGCAAAAATACTTCACTGTTTCATAATTCAGCAGCGAATCAATGGCGCGGGTATTGGCCTTGGAGTCTAGGTCGTTCATGGTGCGGCGAAAACGCATCCGCCACTCCGTCACAATCAGCGAGAAAGCGACATAGAGTGAAACACTGGCAAAGGTGATGATGGCGAACCAGGCATCGTAGTTGATGTAGAGGATGGCGGTTACCAGGCTGATCTCGAACAGGGTGGGCAGAATATTGAAAAGCATGAAGTTAAGTAGAAAGCTGATGCCGCGGCTGCCGCGTTCGATATCACGAGAGACGCCACCGGTCTGACGCTCCAGGTGAAAGCGCAGCGATAGGCCATGCAGGTGCTTGAAGACTTGCAGGGCGACACTACGTATCGAACTTTGGGTGACCTTGGCAAAGATGGCGTCGCGTAATTCGGCAAAGGCCGAGCTGGTCAAGCGCAGTACGCCGTAGCCAATCAGCAATGCCAATGGCAGGGTCAGAGCAATGTCAGTAGCCGAGAGGTGATCAACAATATCCTTTAAAAACCAGGGCATGGCCACAATTGCCGCCTTGGCCAGCACCAGGCAGAACAGTGCCGCCATTACCCGTGGCTTGTGTGTCCAGAGAAAGGGCAGCAGTGAGCGGATGGTCTGCCAGTCGTTGCGAGGACCAGTATGGGCGGGCTGTGAAAAACTGCGCATGGCTTTTGCCTTTAGCTGAGATTGTTCTAAAATTATCAGACACTTGCGACAAAAGCCACGCTTGCCTGAAAGCAGCTTAGGCCATGCTATAATCGCCCACATTTTACTGAGTCTAACTGGCGTCCGGAACTTAAATAATGCCGATTTACGAATACCGCTGTGAATCCTGCGGCCATCAGCTGGAGGCGATGCAGAAAATGAGCGATCCACTGCTGAGCGAATGCCCCCAGTGCAATGAGCAAAAACTGACTAAGCTGATGTCGGCGGGAAGCTTTCAGATGAAGTCCAGCGCCCCAGCTTGCCCGGCTACGGGTGCAGGACCTGCTTGTGGTGGTTGCCCAGTACTTGAATAGCTCAATCTGCCTAAATATTGAATTTGCCTGAAACGGCCCAAAAAACGTAAAATTGCCTGCTTTTTGCGACCCTGTCGCATTGCATACCAAGAAACATCAAAGAAGGAACAAAATAATGCGTAGCCACTATTGTGGACAAGTCACTGAGACCCTGGTGGATCAGGAAGTAGAAGTTTGTGGTTGGGTTCATCGTCGTCGTGACCATGGTGGTGTCATCTTTATCGATCTGCGTGATCGTGATGGTATTGTTCAGGTGGTTTTTGACCCAGACAGCCCAGCCAACTTTGAAACCGCCGAACGTGTCCGCAATGAGTTTGTGCTGCGTTGTAAAGGTAAGGTGCGTGCCCGCCCTGAAGGCACCATCAATACCAATATGACGACCGGCCAGATCGAGGTTTTCGGTACCGATATTGAAATACTGAATCGTTCCGAGCCACCTCCGTTCCAGATCGAAGACGATACCGACGCCTCTGAGGAGGTCCGTCTGAAGTACCGTTACCTTGATCTGCGTCGTCCCGAAATGCAGCAGCGGATGCGCATCCGTGGTCAGGTAACGCGTCATCTGCGCAACTTCCTTGATGATCGTGGTTTCCTTGAAATCGAAACACCGTTTCTGACCAAGGCTACGCCGGAGGGCGCGCGTGATTACGTCGTGCCTAGCCGCACCCATGAGGGCAAGTTCTTTGCTCTGCCGCAGTCGCCACAGCTGTTCAAACAGTTGTTAATGGTCAGCGGTTTTGATCGTTACTATCAGGTTGCGCGTTGTTTTCGTGATGAAGATTTGCGTGCCGACCGTCAACCGGAGTTTACTCAGCTCGACATCGAGGCTTCTTTCATCAGCGAAGATCAGATCACCAATCTGATGGAAGATATGTTCCGTGATATTTTTACTCATGTCTTGGAAGTGCCGTTGCCACATGAGTTTCCTCGTATGACCTACGCTGAAGCGATTGAGCGTTTTGGTTCCGACAAGCCTGATCTGCGTATCCCACTGGAATTGATCAGCATCACCGATCTGATGAAAGAAGTGGAGTTCAAGGTTTTCTCTGGTCCAGCCAACGATCCCAAGGGCCGCATCGCCGCCATGCGCCTGCCTCAGGGTGGTCAGCTTAGCCGTAAAGAGATCGACGATTACACCAAGTTTGTCAGCATCTACGGTGCTAAGGGGCTGGCCTACATCAAGGTCAACGAACTGGCCAAGGGCCGCGAAGGTCTGCAGTCGCCAATCCTGAAATTCCTGCCTGATGAGGTCATCGACGGCATCATGAAACGGGTTGGCGCAGAAGATGGCGATCTGGTGTTCTTCGGTGCTGATAAGGCCAAGATTGTTAACGAATCACTTGGCGCGCTACGCGTCAAAGTTGGTCATGACCGTGGCCTGTGTGAACACGGCTGGAAACCGTTGTGGGTAGTGGATTTCCCCATGTTTGAATTCGATGAAAAAGAAAATCGCTTCCAGGCCCTGCATCATCCTTTCACCGCACCCACGGGCACGGTTGAACAGGTGGCCGCCGATCCTGAAAATGCCCTGTCACGTGCCTACGACCTGGTGCTGAACGGTACTGAAGTGGGTGGTGGTTCTATCCGTATCCACAATCCAGAGATGCAAGAAGAAGTGCTCAAGCTGCTGGGTATCGATGAGGCCGAAGCCAAAGACAAGTTTGGCTTCCTGCTTGATGCGTTGGCATATGGTTGTCCGCCCCATGGTGGTGTCGCCTTTGGTCTTGATCGTCTGGTGATGTTGATGACCGGTGCCGAGTCAATTCGTGACGTGATGGCATTCCCCAAGACTCAGACTGCCGGTTGTCCGTTGACCTCAGCACCAACTGAAATTAGTGCGGCTCATCTGCGTGAGTTGAGTCTGCGTCAGCGCCAACCAGTGGCAAAAGAAGCGGAATAAATGTAGGTTGGGGTAAGCGAATGCGCACCCCAACAATTAATAATGTGGTATTGAGTTTGACGTGTTGGGGTGCATTGCATTTACCCCAACCTACGTAAGGCAAGAGATAACATGACAGCAGCAATAGCCATTCAACAGTTTTCGGATATCAATGATGATGACTGTCAGGCACGCATTCAGGCCGCCAAGGCCGCCTTGGGTGAGCGTCTATTAATCCTTGGTCATCACTATCAGCGTGAAGAGGTGTTTATTCACGCCGATGCAGTGGGTGATTCACTTAAATTATCGCGCGTGGCCGCTGCCTCCAAGGCTGAATACATTGTCTTCTGCGGTGTGCACTTCATGGCCGAAGTGGCCGATGTTCTGTCACGTCCTGATCAAGTTGCTATTTTGCCTGACTTGGCTGCCGGTTGCTCCATGGCTGACATGGCCAACCTGGCCAAGGTCGAACGTGCCTGGCGAGAACTGAGTGAAGTAATCGATCCGGACGAGTGTGTTACCCCGGTCACCTACATCAACTCTGCTGCTGATCTAAAATCATTCTGTGGTGAGCATGGCGGCATCGTCTGCACCTCTACAAATGCTAAACACGTGCTGGAATGGTCGTTCAAACAGCGCGAAAAGATCCTGTTTTTCCCTGATCAACACTTGGGTCGCAATACCGCTTACAAGATGGGTATTCCGTTGGAGCAAATGGTGGTGTGGGATTTTGATCAACCTATGGGTGGTTTGACGGAAGAGCAGATCAAAAACGCCAGGATGATCCTGTGGAAGGGGTTTTGCTCTGTGCATCAAATGTTCAAACCTGATCACATTGATGCCTTTCGTGCCAAGTTTCCTGAAGGCAAAGTGATCTCGCATCCTGAGTCATCGTTTGAAGTGTGTGAAAAATCAGATTATGTCGGTTCGACTGAATACATTATTAATGTCATTAACGACTCGCCTGATGGTTCGCGCTGGATGGTGGGTACAGAGTTGAATCTGGTTAAACGTCTGGCTGAGCAGAATCGGGCGCGTGGCACCCATGTGCATTTTATGTCGCCGACTATTTGTATGTGTTCGACAATGTTTCGGATTGATCCGCAGCATTTGTTGTGGACGCTGGAAAATTTGGTTGAGGGTAAGGTGGTAAATCAAGTACAGGTGCCGAAGCAAACGGCCGAGCAGGCACGGTTGGCGTTACAGCGGATGTTGGGTTTGAATATCTGATTTCGACTGTGGATTCATTATTATAAAAGCCGCTCGTTTGAGCGGCTTTTATTTTCTAGATGATTAAAATGTTTTTAAATATTGATTTGTTCCTTTCTTTTTTTCAATCCAAAAGCAACTATTGCACCCATTGAGAGCAATGCAATACTTGTCGGTTCGGGCACATTGGCAATAATAAGTTGATTGCCAGATACGCTCACATTAGTGTCAATAATGACCTGGTTGTTAGCTCCACTGACACTATTGCCAGTCGTCCATATTAAGTCCAGATCGCTTACTCCATCAGCAATGGCGTTAAAAGTGACGGTGGCAAGAGTAAAATCATCGGGCTGCATGATCTCCAGCAAGGCTTCATCTAGCAAGGATTGCTCTGTGATGTCGACAATACCTGGGTTGGTTAGGTCAAAGCTTTGTTGAGAAGTGCTGGGGGGAGTACCAAGCAAGCCGCCAAAATTTACATCAGTGGCTGTAAGAATATTGGAGTCATAAGCGATATCAATATCATAGGCGGTAACAATATCACTACCCCTGTCGGTGATAACGACATCTACTGCAACACTGTCACCATTGCTAACTGCGAATGGGTTCAGGTTGGTGAGGCTGCTAAAACCGATTGAAATAGCCATGGCATTTGGTGCCAATAAAATCATCGCTAGTGTCAACAGGCTGTTTATTAATAAACGCTTCATTTTAGAATCCCCTTATCTAAAATTATGATGAGTCTATAAATAATATATAGCTCCATTTATTGAGAAAGGAAGCTTGATCGCTTTAGAAATTAAATCTTAGGCCGACACGTGATGTTCTTTCGTCCTCAAAATCAATGCCACCAGTTATTTGCATATTCTGGACAAACTCAAAAGCGAGTTGGATATCAACGCTGTTGTCGGTTTTATCTTCAATGTCGGTGCGACTAACAAAAACCAGGCCTTCGATTTTATCGGTTAATTTGCTGCGAACGCCCACTCCATAACCATATCCATTTTCATCAATAGAAACGCCGCCACGTTCAGTGTCGCTTTCTTGAAATGCAAGCTCAGCGTATAGGTCGGTCTTGTCGTTGATAGGGTAATGGTAGCCAGCGCCTAAAGAAATACCACTAATGTCAATATCTCCCTGGGGGGTGTCAACACTGAAGGAACCATAATCGATAAGTAGATAAACATTGTTAGTTATTGATTTGTTGAGGTATAAGTCAACGCCGGTTAAATTATCTGAAAAAAGATCGAGGTCTGTGCTGCTGTAATTAAGCTCTATAAAGTCGTAACTAAGATTGGCTGCAGGGCTGATGCCAGGGATAAGCAGTGCCGTTGCCAATGAAAGTGCTGTTGCTGCTTTGTTCATAAAAATGACCTCCTGTTCAGTAAAAAACGAATGCAGGTTTGAGTATAGAAAACATGCCTTTTTTATGGCTCAAAATTGTTGACGCTGCACACCCCTGCTATAGCCCGGAAATCGCATGTAAATAACAAATATTACGATAGCGGTTAAAATATACAACTTTTAGATTACTCCTACCTTAACTCCATATTAACCCTTTTTTTATGTGGCTGCGTCTATAGGGCATAAAAATTATATTTATCAGAAACGCTGAAAAAAAGATATTTGTCTTAAGTCTATTTTTTGTGTTGTTGGTATTGAAATTGCGAGACAATATTTATTCTCTTTGAATAATATTTTGTGATTGTGTCTATGGAATCCCTATTTACCGCTGCTGAAGAATGTTTGGCAGCCTGTGCTGTTGAAGACAAACTGTGCTTGACTCAACAGCATGCTCAAGCTTGGCGAGATGATCTTTTATCGCTTGATTCAAACTCTGAACCTAAACCCATTAGCGAGCCAGGTCACCCAGTTAAACCCGAACTGGTTGCGCCAGGTAGTGTGCCCAAACGTGGCCTGGGGTCGGAGGAGGGCCGAGCCGCTTTGCTGCATGCCGTTACCCATATTGAATTCAATGCCATTAATCTGGCCTGGGATGCGGTTTATCGTTTTCGTGATATGCCGCGTCAGTATTATTCCGATTGGGTGCGGGTGGCCGATGAAGAGGCCTATCATTTTCAGTTGTTACGTACCCGTTTGAATGACATGGGTTATGACTATGGTGACTTTGCGGCCCATAGTGGTCTGTGGGATATGGCGCAAAAGACAGCCTTCGACCCCATGGTGCGCATGGCCTTGGTGCCGCGGGTGTTGGAGGCGCGTGGTCTGGATGTAACGCCGGGGATTATGAAACGCCTTCGTCATGTTGCTGATTTAGAGTCAGTGGCAGCGCTAGAGATTATTCTGCGTGATGAGGTGGGCCATGTAGAGATCGGCTCGCGCTGGTTTAAATATTTTTGTGATCAGCGAGGCCTGAATATGGAGCAGACCTTTATTGAACTGATAGGTCAGTATTTTGCCGGCCAGTTACGTGGGCCTTTTCATTATGATGCGAGAATAAAGGCTGGCTTTAGTGAGGCAGAATTGCGTGCCCTTGAAGGCTTGGATTCCGGGGCGTAGTATCTAAGAGCCTATAAAGTAACTATAAAGCATCTCTGGCTAACAGGCTGGCCTGCAATCAATGCGCAATTTTGAAAGTATGCTGGAGTCTGCTGAAAAGTTTTGGCGCCGAGTGCGGGCCAGCCTGTTAGCCCCGGTGGGCAAGCCCTGAAACGCACATCTACGGTGTTGCGCTTATTGCAAAGGACTATGGCCATTTGCGGCTAAGCGCACTTTGTATCTGCATGTTTCAGGATTTGCAGAGACGCTTCATAGTTACTTTTTAGACGCCTAAAACTCTTATGGGGAAGACATTGGTGGAGCAGGCTCAGTTCCTGAAACGGCAATATTTTCAATCGCTTATCGATGTGTCCCAGCTTCCCATTGCTGTTCATGATCAACAATTATCCGGTAAATATCAGCTAAATCGTTCTCAAACTCAGCGCAGTTTTGCCTGGGCCAATGGCCCGCAGGCGCTTAAGCCTTTGTTGTTTTCTGCGCGTGAAGTGTTGTGGTCGGCCAAGCGCGATGCCGAGGACAAGATTAACTTTGTTCAGGTCAAATCTGTGGTACAAAAAATAGCCGTGATCGGTGTACGCAGTTGTGACCTGGCAGCAATGCAAGTTCAGGATCAGGTCTTTCTCGAACAACAATATCAGGATGAAAATTACCAGGCCCGCCGTGAGGCACTGTTCACTGTGGCGGTGAATTGCAGTCATCCGGCTGAGACCTGTTTTTGTGTCTCGACTGGTGACGGGCCGACGGTCAAGTCTGGTTATGATCTGTTACTGACTGAGTTGGATGATGGTTTCTTGATTACTGCAGGTTCTGAGGCAGGTCAACAGCTCTTAGTTCAGTTGCTACTGGATCAGGCTAGTGGCCAACAACACTTTGCTGCGGGTGAACAGGCCCTGCATGCAGAACAGGTATAAACACGCAAATTGCCGCAAGTGGGTTTGGCTGAAAAACTACTGGCCAATCTTGACCACCCTCGTTGGCAGCAGGTGGCTGAGCGCTGCCTTTCCTGCGGCGATTGATCTGACCGAAGAGGCGAATGCAATTGCAGGTTCTAAAGATGACTAATCCCTATACCCCATTCGAGGCCGAGGTGGTGGAGCGGGTCCAAGAATCGTCCACCATCTTCACCCTACGCCTGCGTTTTACTGACCCGGAACAGCATAAGTCTTACAGCTTTTAGCCTGGCCAGTTCAATATGGTTTATCTATATGGCGCCGGCGAAGTGCCAATTTCCATCGTTTCTGATCCGGAAGATGAACACCTTTATGAACACACCATTCGAGTGGTGGGCCAGGTGACTCGTGGACTGGCGCAAGTGCAACAAGGCCAGCGGCTTGGTTTCGTGGCCCTTTTGGCAGTGGTTGGCCGTTGCAACAGGCCGAGGGTCATGATGTTTTGATTGTCACTGGAGGGCTGGGTTGTGCACCGGTGGCGTCGGTGATCAACTCTATTACTAGTCGTCGCGAACGTTTTGGTCGGTTGACGATTATGCAGGGCGTTAAACATTCGGATGACCGTTGTGGCGTGAGCGCTATAAGTATCTGGAGTCAGATGCCGGATAGCCATGTCATCATTGCCGCTGATCAGGGTGGCCAGCAGTGGTCATGGCGTGTAGGTCCGGTGATAGACATATTTGATGAGCTGGCGCTGCAACCTGATAAAACCATCGCCATGATGTGCGGTCCGGAAGGAATGATGCATGCCGCTATCAGGCGTTTGCATGAAATGGGGGTGCCGGAAGAGATGTTGTTTATGAGTATGGAGCGCAATATGCAATGTGCTGTGGGCCACTGTGGTCATTGTCAGTATGGCGGCCAGTTTGTCTGCAAGGATGGGCCGGTGTTTTCCTTTAATGAAATTAAAGATATATTTGGTGTGGCTGGATTCTAGATAACAGTGTTGGGGGCAACGAAATGAACGAGTATAAATTCGAAGAAGAAGAAACCTGGAAGCTGGCGCGTGAGCTGGCCTGGGATGTTTATAGTGTCACCAGTCGCGGTGCCTTTGAGAGCGACTATTTGATGCGTAACAGCGTCCGTCGTGCCAGCTTTGCCGTCATGGCCAATGTTGCTGAGGGTGTTGAGAAGGGCGGTACGGTTGAATTTATTCGTTATCTTTCCCGCGCCAAAGATGAGATTGAAGAATTACAGCAGCAATTGCAGATGGTCCAAGAGTGCGGTTTTATCAATAGTGCCACGCTGGCACGATTGGAAATGATGATGAGGTCGCTTGGATGCATGATTAGCGCACTGATGACATCGATTAATCAGGAGTTCATCAGTGTCGAAACTGTAGGGCTGAATTATCAAGCCAGTTAACACATCTGCTAACCTCAAAATAGCTGTTCGCAAGTTTAGTTCGTGTGACGGTTGCCAACTGGCTTTGCTCAGTCTGGGCTAACCACTTTTAACCCTGACCGAACTGTCGATGTCATCCTCTTTGCCGAAGCTGGTCCGGTTGAACCCGATGCCAAGGTGGATATCGCCTTTGTCGAAGGCAGTATTACCACCCCAGATGAGCGGGAACGTATCCAGCGTGTTCGCGCCAATAGCCGTTATCTGATTACCATTGGTGCCTGCGCGACCGTCGGTGGCATACAGGCCTTGCCTAATAATGCCAACACAGGTGAGTGGATGGCAGCGGTCTACGCCCAGCCTGATCTTATAAAAACACAGGATTCTTCAACGGCTATTGCCGAGCATGTACGGGTCGATTTTGAATTGTGGGGTTGTCCTATTTACAGTCAGTAGATTGTGGCTGTGGTGCGAGTGCTGCTGTTTGGTGTGACGCCGTTGCAGGAGCACGATACCTGTGTTTGAAATGTAAACGCCAGGGTAATGTCTGTGTGCTGGTGGCTGGGCAAAAGCCTTGCATGGGGCCAATGACCTAAACTGGTTGTGGTGCCTTGTGTCCCAAGTTTGGCTGTGCATGTTAGGGACCGAAAGAAAATCCCAATCCGGATTCCTTATCGCAGCGCTTTCAGGGTTTTGGTCTGTTGCCGGATGAGGTTGCGCTCAAGTTTTTGTTGATCAATAACAATGCGCCAGTCTTTGCCGCAGCGGGGCAAAAATCCAAAGAGATTAACCATGGCTGAGCGGCGCGATATTTCCATCAAGGTACCGGTGTTGGCGCGAGTCGAAGGCGAGGGCGCGCTGGATATTGAGGTGCGTGATGGCAAGATCGAAGAGCTGAAACTGTGCAACTTTGAGCCGCCGCGGTTGTTTGAAAAGTTTCTTGAGGAGCGCAGCTATGACGAGGTGGCGGATATCGTTGCCCGCATCTGTGGCATTTGCCCGACTATTTCGGTTTTAGCAGTGTTGCCGAGATGGCGAAAAAATTTCCTGATGAAGCCAAACGTGGTCTGGCCTTGCAGGTCATTGGTATCGGTTCACCGTTCGGCGATGACCAGGTGGGACTGATGCTAATTGATAAATTACGTCAGGCTGAACAACTTCAGCCCTATCTGGACGGTGAGCTTGAATTGCTGGCTGTCGATCGCCCCGGGGCAGGTTTGTTAGCGTTGTTTGAGGGGGCGGAGAGAGTAATCATCATCGATGCAGTGGTCAGCGGCGCTGCTTTGGGGCAGTTGCATCGCTGGTCTGATTTAGCCGAGCTTGAGAACAGTGAGTCCTTTCTCTCATCGCATGGCTTTGGCCTAGCTCAGGCGCTTACTCTGGGGCGGCAGTTGGGGCAATTGTCTGAGCAACTGTTGGTTCTTGGTGTTGAGATTGATTCAGTTGCCACAGGCACAGGTTTGTCTCCCTTGCTTGGTCAACATCTACCGGTTCTGATAGAGCAGGTCATTGAAGAAATATTGCTGTTTCTTGAATTGCTCTAGTGCTTGCGCCTTGCCAGGGAGGATATAACCTATTAATTTGAAAGGATAAATTTCCATTTATTTGAGAGGGTAATAGTTAAGAAGAATTAAAGATGCGATGCATATGTCCGATAGCTCACAGTGTAAGAGGGCCACTCAACTCACTGAAGGAGAAGTAAAGTAATGAGCGAGTTTTTAAAAAAGGTTTCTGTACTGATTTTTTCCCTGGTCATGGTGACTGCTGTTCAGGCCAAGGAAGATGTGCCGGATAATGTTCCAGGTACCACCAAGGTTTCTGCCGAAGATTTGATTGATCTAGTAGAGCAGCATGATGACCTGGTGATTATCGATGCCCGTAAAGCCAGTGATCGTGGCAAGGGTTTCATTGAAGGTTCGATTGGCCTGCCAAATACCAATACCACGCCTGCCGCCTTGGCAGAGCACATTCCATCTAAATCAACCCCGGTTGCCTTTTACTGTAATGGCCCCAAGTGTGGCCGCAGTGTTGAGTCTGCCAAGATGGCCCTTGCTGAAGGTTACAACAAGATTTTCTGGTTCCGTGGTGGTTGGGATGAGTGGACTACCAAGGGTTATCCTATCGCCGAATAAGTTTTTTATTATGTTGTTCCCTCTCTCCAGTGACGGAGAGAGGGTGTAAACCCGGGGGCGGGTAATAAGGACAAATTATGTCTATTAGTAAAATATCAATTAAACAGCTTACCGTTGCCGTTCTGGCATTTCTGGGTATTTGTACTATTGTGCTGTCCGTAGTCAGTGCCAGTTTTTTTCGCGAGGCGGCACTAACCTCGCAAGAAGGAACCCTGACACGAATTGTTGATCTTTCTACCAAACAAGCATTGCAGGCGCTTGAGCTGGATGTGGTGGATATGGGGCGTGGTGCCAAAAAGGAGTTGAGCCGGCCGCTATCTAAGCTGAAACGTGACTCTGGCGATGCCGCTGCCAAGGCTTCTTTACTTGAGGGGTTGAATGAACAGTTTCATCAGCGCTTTGTTACTGCCGGTATTCTGGATGTGAAAAAACTGCGGGTTTATGATCTGGAATTGAACATAGTGATGGAAAGTAAGGAAGGTGTTTCGGGCCTGGGTTCAAAACTACCGCCAGTTATTTATGATCAGGCTAAACCACGTCAAGGGGCCGAACGGCTGAAAGCAGTTACTGGTCTGTGGATGTCAAAACAAGGACCGATGTTTTCTGCCTTAGTGCCATTGGGTGGATTGCGAGTTGATGGTTATCTGGAGCTGGTGGTGAATCCCGCTCATAATCTGGTAAGTGTGGCTGAGATTGTGCAGCTGCCGTTGACGATAGACAGTATTGATGGCAAGCAGCTATTTCAGAGTGAGGATTGGAGCGAACGCCAGACTAATACTACCCTGCCCATCGCCTATGTATTGAAATCGCCTGATGGCGAACCCATGCTCAAGCTGTTGATGCTGGAGGAGATGAAGGGTTTTTATGATGACATGTCGTCGACTCGTCTGTTTATCATCGTCGCCTTTGTCATTCTTGTTGTAGTTAGTATTAGCATCAGCCTGTGGCTGCTCTCTAGTCACCTGTTTGCACCAATGCAGGTGTTGTTAAAACAGATGGGACGCACCGCTGAGGGTGATCTAACTGTGCAGGTAGAGCGCAAGGGGTTGCGAGAGCTGGTGATGTTTGGTGATGCACTTGCAGGCTTGATAAGTAGCTTAAGGCAACAGGTAGAGGGTATCTCGCGTAATTCGACTGAGTTGGCTTCATCGGCTGAAAAACTGGCGCAGGTTACAGAAGAGACAAGCAGTGCGGCGCAACAGCAACAGTCTGAAAGTAATCAAATGGCTGCGGCGGTGAACGAGTTGTCAGCCACAGCAACAGATGTCGCCAACAACGCCGGTACTGCTGCCAATGCAGCTAAGGAGGCGGATGATGTGGCCTCGCAGGGGCGTCGTATTGTTGGTGAGTCGATTCAGGCGATGAATAACCTGGCTGAGGAAGTGGAACGTGCCAGTGACGTGATCGGTAGCCTGGAAGAGGATACTGCCAGCGTTGGAACGGTGTTGGGTGTGATTCGTGATATTGCCGAGCAGACCAATCTGCTGGCCCTGAATGCGGCGATTGAGGCAGCTCGTGCCGGTGAACTTGGGCGTGGTTTTGCGGTGGTGGCAGATGAGGTGCGTACCTTGGCTAGTAGAACGCAGGCCTCTACTCAGGAAATTCGTACCATTGTTGAACGGTTGCAGGTGAGTTCTTCGAATGTGGTTAAGACCATGGCTAGTGGTAAAGAGGCGGCTCAGGCAAGCATGGAAAAGGCCGGCAGTGCTGAGGAAGCGCTTTCGACCATTACCAGCGCGGTCGGTACTATCGTTTCTATCAACCAGCAGATTGCCTCGGCAGCTGAAGAGCAGAGTTCTGTGTCAGAAGAGGTTAACAAGAATATTGTTAGCGTTAATGATCTGGCCGGACAGTCTGCCATGGCGGCGGAGAAAACTTCTGCTAGCAGTGATGATCTGGCCCGTCTGGCAAGTGAGCTGCAACAGATGGTAGCTCATTTTAAAGTCTGATCCCCACGTCCTGACAGGACAACCGTCCTGTCAGGCGTACCTTCAAATTAGTTAATGAAATCCCTTTTATAGAGCGCTACAATCGCGCCGCTGTTTTACTTGTCAGGCTTTAAGAAAAAATATTGTCAGCAGTAGAGCTATTTCTACTTTAATACCATTTGAACCTCTGAGGCTGGTTGAGACGGATTTCTAATTCATTTCGTGATTAGTTCTACAGTTGTGGCTGAAAAACCTATAGTTTTTTTGAATCCGCGCCGATAGGTGTATTGCGTAATTAGTTTTTTACTTGATTTAGGTGCCAATATGAAAGTGACAATGACTAAAATTTGGCTGGCAGCGGCCTTGCTGGCCCTGATAGGAATTGCTCAGGCCCAGAGCAAGGGCGGTTCAGCGACTGTAGTAGGCGCCCAAGCGTTTGATGCCAATCCTTACCTTAACATCAAGCAAAAGTAGGCTAATTTAGTCGCTACGTTTAATCACTATGGTTGGCCTGGTATGGTATCTCAGGCCTGCTTTTCAATATTCAGCACCACCTGTGTCATGCGGATAACACTATCCGGATTTAACGAAATAGATTCTATACCCTGACTCACCAGCCATTCGGTGATCTGAGGATAATCAGAAGGTGCCTGGCCACAGATACCAACATATTTTTTTTCGCGCTTGCAGGCCTCAATAGCCATCTGCATTAATTTCAATACTGCCGGATTGCGTTCATCAAAGCCGCTTACAATGCCTGAATCTCTATCAACCCCCAACGTTAGTTGGGTCAGGTCATTCGAGCCAATGGAGAAACCATCAAACAGTTCGAGAAAATCATCGGCCAACAGAGCATTGGCGGGTATCTCACACATCATGTAAATCTTCAAACTGTTGTCGCCACGTGTCAGACCATTATTGTTCATTAGTTCTAAAACAGCATTGGCCTCATCGACACTGCGCACAAACGGAATCATCAGGGCGATATTGTCCAGCCCCATTTCTTCACGGGCATATTTCATTGCTGAGCACTCCAGTGCAAAACTTTCAGCAAACTCAGTCGATGGATAACGTGATGCGCCGCGAAAACCGATCATAGGGTTTTCTTCTTTAGGCTCAAAATGCTCGCCGCCAATCAGTGATGCATATTCGTTGGATTTGAAATCACTCATGCGTACGATTACAGGTTTGGGATAAAAAGCAGCGGCGATGGTGCCGACGCCTTCGGCCAGACGCTGGATGTAAAAGCTTTTCGGATCGGTATAACCGGCAATGATTGGTTTGATGCGGTTGCGTGTGGTTTGATCCATCTGTTCGTACTCAAGCAAGGCGCGTGGGTGAATGCGAATGCTGTTGTTGATGATGAATTCCAGCCGCGCCAGGCCGACGCCATCATTGGGCAGACGGCTGGCCTCGAATGCCTGTGACGGGTTGGCCAGGTTGAGCATGATGTGGGTCTTGGGGCGTGTCTGTGAGCTGAGATCGATATGCTGACTGTCGAATTCCTGTATGCCTTGATAGATCAAACCTTCATCACCTTCGGCACAGCAGACCGTGACGGGTTGGCCTGAGTGGATGACCTTGGTGGCATTGCCACAACCGACTACGGCCGGAATGCCAAGTTCGCGGGCGACAATGGCGGCATGGCAGGTACGACCACCGCGATTGGTGACGATGGCCGCGGCGGTTTTCATCACGGGCTCCCAGTCCGGGTCGGTAATGTCGGTGATCAGCACTTCGCCTGGGATGAGGCTATGCATGTCGGCGGCCTCCATGATGACGCGGGCATTGCCGGCGGCGATTTTCTGGCCGACACTTTTTCCGCGTGCCAGTACGCTGCTGCGTGTCTGCAAACTATAGGTCTGAGTGTAGCTGGAATCGAGATTGGCCTGTACGGTTTCTGGCCGGGCCTGGACGATGAACAGTTCGCCGCTATCGCCATCCTTGGCCCATTCGATATCCATCGGTCGCAGTTGGCCGGCCTGGGCTGAGTAGTGCTGTTCGATGATGACTGCCTGGCGTGCCAGCTGCAGCACTTCGTCATCGTTGAGGGCAAAGCGGTTGCGGTCTTCCTGTTTGACGCGCACATTGCGGGTTGACAGCCCCACCATCGGATCACCGCTATAGATCATCTTGATTGCCTTCTCACCCAGTTGCCGTTTAAGGATGGGGCGTTTGCCTTCGTTCAGCTTGGGTTTGTAGACATAAAATTCGTCCGGGTTGACCGCGCCCTGGACCACATTTTCCCCCAGGCCATAAGCGGCGGTGATGAAGACTACATCGCGAAAACCGGTCTCGGTATCGATGCTGAACATGACGCCTGAGGTGGCCAGATCAGAGCGCACCATCTTTTGCACGCCAATGGAGAGGGCGACAGCCGTGTGGTCAAAGCCTTGATGGACACGATAGGAGATTGCACGATCGGTGAACAGTGAAGCGAACACCTGTTTGCAGGTGGCCAATAGGTTATGGCTGCCGCGGATGTTGAGATAGGTTTCCTGCTGACCGGCAAATGAGGCCTTGGGCAGATCTTCGGCGGTGGCGGAGCTGCGCACGGCGACATCGATGTGTTCGCCATACTCGTCTTCCAGCGCTTGATAGGCGCTGTCTATTTCATCGGCCAGTTCGGCGGGCAGTTCGCCGTGATTTATCCAGCTGCGGATCCGCGCCCCGGTGACGGCCAGGGCCTGGGTATCATTGCTGTTGAGTTCGTCGAGTAGCAGTCGAATACGCTCTTCCAGATTATTGTGTTCAATGTAATGGCGGTAGGCATTGGCTGTGGTGGCAAAACCGTTGGGTACCTTAATACCTTTTTCAGTCAGGCTGCGATACATCTCACCCAGTGAGGCGTTCTTGCCGCCGACGATTGGCACATCGCCAATGCCTAGGGTATTGAAGGGGCGAATGTATTGCATGGTATTGGCTGCCTTGTTTTTAAATTATCCATTTTTTACGGCGATTCCTAAATACAATAATAGTCAATATATAAGACTTGAGTTGAATTTGATTTTGAATGGGGTGGAGGACAGTTTTTTTGGTTGCAGCGGTGATATTAGCTGAGATGAAGTGCTGCTACAGTCATGATGGCTCAAAATTGGTGAGATTTGTAGTGGTCGTTTGGTGATGCTCAGCGCTTTCCGTTGAGAATAGCGCTGAGCATCAGGCAAGGTTATTTAGGTAATGACCGTGGGTTTGTTGCGACCAGTGTATTTTTGAATTTCTGCAATGCTGTGGGCAAAGTCGATTAAATCAGCAAGTGCCTGCTGTGTTTCAGTATCGTGTTTATTCTGATCAGCTTCAAAGCGCTCGATATAGACTCGCAGTGTTGCGCCTTCGGTGCCGGTGCCGGAGAGGCGGAAGATGATGCGGCTGCCATCAGTGAATTGAATACGAATTCCCTGGCCTGATGACTTGGAGCCATCAACAGGGTCGGTGTAGCTGAAGTCGTCACTAAAACTGATGTGCATTGTGCCAACGGCTCGATCGGGCAGGGTGTGCAGGCGGTTGCGTAGGTTGTCCATCATTTCTTCGGCACGCTCTTTATTTACCCCTTCAAAATCATGGCGGGTGTAATAGTTACGGCCATATTTTTTCCAGTGATCTTTGACGATGTCCTCAACCGATTGTTTACGCACAGCGAGGATGTTGAGCCAGAACAACACTGCCCAGAGGCCATCTTTCTCACGGACGTGATTTGAGCCGGTACCAAAGCTTTCTTCACCACAGAGGGTAATCTTGTTAGCGTCCATCAGGTTGCCGAAAAATTTCCAGCCGGTCGGTGTTTCAAAACAAGGAATGTTGAGGGCCTTGGCCACCTGGTCTACCGCGGCACTGGTAGGCATGGAGCGGGCCACGCCAGCCAGGCCGTCTTTGTAACCCGGTACCAGGGTGGCATTGGCCGCCAGAATTGCCAGGCTATCGCTGGGAGTGACAAAAAAGTTGTTGCCGAGAATCATGTTGCGGTCGCCATCGCCATCGGAGGCTGCGCCAAAGTTAGGCGGTGTCGGGCCAAACATGATGCTGACCAGTTTTTTGGCATAGGTCAGGTTGGGGTCAGGGTGACCGCCAGCAAAGTCGGGCTTGGGGGTACCGTTGATGACCGTGCCTGCTGGTGCACCCAGTGTCTTCTCAAGAATCTCTTTGGCATAGGGGCCAGTAATGGCATGCATGCCATCGAAACACATGCGAAAGCCGGATTTGAATAGTTCGCGAATGGCATCGAAATCAAATATTTCCTGCATCAACTCGGCGTAGTCGCTGATGGGGTTGATCACCACCACCT